>Ga0208449_1000018_pt1 | contig 182009 bp, 171 predicted proteins | sample MalvireepMed_s17_FD_184247 | JGI IMG/M metagenome (GOLD analysis project Ga0208449, IMG submission 184247) | Marine viral communities from the Global Malaspina Expedition - Malaspina viral metaG DeepMed_s17 (SPAdes) (version 2) | ecosystem: Environmental > Aquatic > Marine > Oceanic | place...
AATCCGTTGGTCGGTCTACATTCCGTTTTAATGGTTCTGGGCACATCCAGATTAAGGGCATTGTACGGCGTGTCAAAAATATGAACCCCCATATCGCCCAAGGTACCGCAACCGTAGTCCATTAACTTTCTCCAGTTGCCCGGGTGGTACATGTCCTTTTTGTAGGGCCGCTCCTTGGAGGTCCCCAGCCAAAGGTTCCAATCCAATTGGTCCGGAACGGGGTCTTCACCCTCTGGTAATGGGCCATCATAACCCCAGTTTTTAGGGGACCATGCGTGTACGGTATGTACTTTACCAATAATGCCGGACTGTATCAAAAGCGTGGCCAGTTTATAGTCGTAAAAGGAGTGCACCTGTATGCCCATTTGAGTGACCAGTCCTTTCTCGGCGGCCACCTTTTTCATTTCCCTGGATTCGGAAACGTAGTGGGTCAACGGTTTTTGACAGTACACGGGCTTGTCCATGCCCATCGCCATCAATGAAGCAGGTGCGTGGGTGTGGTCGGGTGTTGATACGATAACGGCATCGATTTCGTCCCCCATTTCTTCCAACATGGCACGGTAATCAAAAAAGATACGTGCCCCAGGGTGCATTTTGTGCGCTGCTGATAGATTTAAGGCATCCACATCGCATAGTGCTATCACTTCAACAGCACTATGGGAAGAGACCGCTTTTAAATCCTCCATTCCCATGTTACCGACCCCAATATGGGCGGTGCGAAGTTTGTCTTTCGGGAATCCTGCCTTTAAAATTGAAGGTGCCAGCATAATACCGAGCGCCCCAACACTACTTTTTTTTAAAAATTCTCTTTTGTTCATGGTCTGGAGGTTATAGTTTTTTAATTTTTATGTTTCTGAACCAAATTGGACTTGAATGGTCCTGCAGGGCAATGTACCCAGTTTTGTATTTTCCATAATCAGGGGCGTTGTCCCATTTTCCCGATGCTTTTTTGGCGTTCCATTCTTGTGACCAAGGGACAAATTCCAATAGTTTTTTGCCATTGAGCCAGTGTTCCACCTTTTCGGGAGTGAACACAATTTTGGAGGAGTTCCATTCACCGACCGGATTAAGGTTTTTTTGCGATTCATCGGCCGTGTGCATGGCATAATCGGCGCCCGTTTTCTGCCAGTCTTGGAGCAGTTCGGGATGCTCTGCGCCAAACTGTGAGTTGTAACCGGTCAAGTCGTGTATATTGGCATAGTTTTCATCATCTATAATTTGATATTCCGGTGCAACCACGGGAGGGCCATCATACCCTTCTTTCACATGATAAAAAATTCCGCTATTGGCTCCCTCAGGTATTCTCCACTCAAGATATAGTTCAAAATTATCGAACTCCTCGGCACCATAAACAATATCCTTTCCGCCGGTATAGTCCTGCTCCAGTCCCAGTTCGGTATCAAAAGTGAGGATACTGTCCCGTATGGTCCATCCAGGGGGCAGGGAGTCCATCCCATAACCACGCCAGCCTTCCAGACTGGAGCCATCAAAAAGATATTTCCATTCGGATGCTTCCTTTTCGGGCTCTGGGATTGCTGTTTCTTCCTTTTTGTTGGTTTGATTTTTGCAGGCGGTTATCGCCAGAATCAAAATGGCGACCTTTAAAAATTTAAGCATTGTTTAGTTTTAGGTTTAAATAAGCTGGGTTAAAGTACAAAATATTGAACAACTTTTTTTGTGTCTTTTTCACTACATTTAAAGCCGACTAACTCAACACTTTAAAAATGAAGACTTGCTTTTTCAAAATTGGTATGCTTTTGCTTGCCACAACATTAGTTATTTCCCCTGCTCATTCCCAGCGTAGGAACAAGAAACAAAGTTCACCCGAATATCCTCAAGAACTTTACTCCAGTTTGGAATACCGATTGATCGGCCCATTTCGTGGAGGACGCTCTGGCACAGTTGCCGGTGTGCCAGGAGAACCTAACCTATATTATTTTGGCGCCACAGGAGGCGGAGTTTGGAGAACCAAAGATGGAGGCCGTACTTGGGAAAATATTTCCGACGGTTATTTTGGAGGAAGTATCGGTGCCGTTGAGGTAGCGCAAAGCGACCATAATGTAATTTATGTTGGTGGAGGCGAGCAGACCGTTCGCGGTAATGTTTCCTCAGGTTACGGTGTTTGGAAGACCGAGGATGCCGGGAAAACTTGGAAATCTTTGGGATTGGACAAAAGCCGTCATATTTCCCGAATGAGAATTCATCCCCAAGACCACAACATCGTGTACGCTGCCGTGATGGGCAATCTATACAAACCTACGGAAGAGCGCGGTGTTTACAAGAGTACCGATGGTGGAGAGACTTGGAAAAAAGTGCTTTATGCCAATGATATGGCAGGAGCTGTTGATCTTACTTTTGACCCCAACAACCCAAGAATTTTATATGCATCTACTTGGAGAATTGAACGTACACCCTACAGCTTGAATAGTGGAGGGGAAGGTTCCGCACTTTGGAAAAGTACGGATAGTGGTGAAACGTGGACCGAAATTTCCAATAACGAAGGCTTTGCAACCGATACTTTAGGAATTATCGGGGTGGCCGTTTCGCCTCAAAACAGCAACAGGGTTTGGGCAATGGTAGAGAACAAGGAAAAAGGAGGGCTCTACCGTTCGGAAGATGCAGGTAAAACTTGGTCCTTGGTCAATAGTGATAGAAGTTTAAGACAGCGTGCTTGGTACTATACCAGGGTTTATGCGGATACCAATGATGAGGATGTAGTATATGTGCTCAATGTAAGCTATCATAAAAGTACCGACGGAGGAAAAACCTTTGAATCTAACAATGCTCCCCACGGTGACCATCATGATTTATGGATAGCCCCGGAAGATTCCGACCGTATGATCATGGCAGATGACGGGGGTGCCCAAGTGAGTTACGATGGTGGAGAAACATGGAGTACCTATCACAACCAACCTACGGCACAATTTTATAGGGTCACTACGGACAATGCCTTTCCATACCGTATTTATGTGGCACAACAGGACAACTCTACCCTTAGAATCAACTACAGGAGTGATGATGGTTCCATAGGCGAGGATGACTGGGAGGAAACAGCTGGTGGTGAATCCGCCCATATTGCAGTGGATCCCGAGAATAACGACATTGTTTATGGTGGTAGTTACGGTGGCTTGTTGACCCGTGTCAATCATGGGAAGAATACGGCAAGGGCCGTCAATGTATGGCCGGATAACCCCATGGGCCATGGTGCCGAGGGAATGAAGTACCGTTTTCAGTGGAACTTCCCCATCATGTTCAGTAAGCACGACCCTAATAAACTCTATACCTTCTCCAACCATGTGCATATGACCACTAACGAAGGCCAAAGTTGGGAACTCTTGAGTGGTGACCTCACTAGGAACGACCCCACAAAATTGGTGTCCAGTGGCGGACCCATTACACAGGATAATACGAGTGTGGAATATTATTGTACCATTTTCGCGGCCAACGAAAGCCCCTTAAAAGAAGGATTGCTTTGGGTGGGTAGTGATGATGGACTTATCCATGTGACCAAGGATGGAGGCCAAACATGGGAAAACGTGACTCCTCCGAGTATGCCAGAATGGAACATGATCAATAGTATCGAGCCTTCCGCTTTTGATGAAGGTACTTGCTACGTCGCCGCAACGCGGTATAAGCTGGGCGATTTTGCTCCGTACCTTTACAAGACCACTGATTATGGTAAAACTTGGACCAAAATCACCAACGGAATAGAGGACGAGCACTTTACCCGTGTGGTCCGCGAGGACCCGAAAAGAAAAGGCTTGTTGTATGCAGGAACCGAAACGGGAATGTACATCTCTTTCAACGATGGTGCCAATTGGGAAAAATTCCAGTTGAACTTGCCCATAGTGCCCATCACCGATTTGGCCATTAAGGACAACAATTTGATCGTAGCGACCCAAGGTAGAAGTGTTTGGGTAATAGATGACCTTACCGTGCTTCATCAATTGGATGATGTGAAAAAATCGGCCGATGCCATTTTGTACAAACCAAGGGACAGCTATAGAACCAAAGGAAGAGCTTCAAGTAGACCATCAAAAACAGAAGGGGAAAACCTTCCCAATGGTGTAATCACCCATTTTTATTTAAAGGATTTCTCGGAAAAGGACAGTATTGCCCTGACCTACTCCAAAATGAATGGCGATACGTTGGAAACCTACAGTACTTACGCCAAGGAAAAGAACAAAAAACTGGAAGCCAAAAAAGGTGGAAACACCTATGTGTGGGATACCCGTGGCAAAGGTGCTGAAAGATTGGACGGCATGATTCTGTGGTGGGCCAACTTAAATGGACCGAAAGCAGTGCCTGGAACATACAAGGTCACGCTGAACGTAAACGGTGAGACCCAGACCGAAAACTTTACCATTCTTCCCGATCCAAGGGCAGAGGTCACCGCGGCCGATATGCAGAAACAGTACGATTTCATCACCGAGGTGAACGAGACTGTGGACAGGGCGCACCAATCCATTAAAAAGATCAGGACGATCAACGGCAAACTGGACGACTTCATCAAAAAGTATAAAGATGATGAAGCTACGAAGGCCTTGGTAGAGAAAGCCAAAAAGATGAAGGAAGAATTCGGGTCCATTGAGAAGGAGCTCTATCAGACCAAGAACAGAAGTAACCAAGACCCATTGAACTTCCCTATCAAATTGACCAACAAATTGGCGCATTTGAACAGCTTGGTTTCGATTGACGATTTCCCTCCAACAGAGCAGGACATTGCCGTGAAAAATGAAATTGGTGGTCAAATCAAAGAACAATTGGAAGCCTTTGATGCTTTGGTCGACAAGGAGATTTCAGCCTTCAACGAAGAATTCAATCAACTCAAATTGGATTATTTGAGTATCGAGGAATAATAATACGGCCCCTATGTTTTTGCATGGGGGCTTTTAGATTGTACACCACCTACCAATAATACAAATCAACCATCACCATGAAAAGAGGATTTCTTTTTTTGCTGAGTGCAGCTTTTGGAACGCTCACTTTTGCACAGACCGCCAACGATTATTTGGAACCCATGAAATTCAGGAACATTGGTCCTTTTAGGGGCGGACGTTCCGTAACAGCTAGTGGCGTAGTGGGAGACCCTTTGACCTATTACATGGGTACGACGGGAGGTGGCCTTTGGAAGACCACCAATGCTGGAGGCCTTTGGGAAAACATTTCGGACGGTTTTTTTGAAATGGGCTCTGTGGGTGCGGTTGCCGTATCACAATCCAGTCCCAATATTGTGTACTGTGGCATGGGCGAGCATGCCCCGAGGGGAGTAATGACCTCTTATGGAGATGGCATGTACAGATCCAACGATGCAGGAAAAACATGGATCAAGTTGGGCCTTGAAAAGACACAGCATATTTCGCGGATCATTATCCACCCGACCAATCCTGATATTGTCTACGTAGCTGCTCAAGGGGCACTGTACGCCCCAAATGAAGAACGAGGGGTATACCGTTCCATGGATGCTGGAAAAACGTGGGAGAAGATTCTTTATGTAGACCAAGGTACGGGAGCAGCCGAACTTTCTATGGATGCCAATAATCCATTAGTGTTGTACGCGGCCATGTGGGAGCATCAGCGGAAACCAAATAAAGTAATCAGTGGCGGTCCTGGAAGCGGATTGTACAAAAGTACCGATGGCGGTAACACTTGGAAAGAAATGACCAAAGGACTGCCCGAAGAAAAAGGGAAAATGGCCATCGCAGTGAGCGCCGCCAATTCCAATAAGGTGTACGCATTGGTAGAAAGTGATTCCAATCAAGATAAAGGCGGCTTGTTCGTTTCCAATGATGCAGGGGATAGCTGGCACATGGTAAGTGGCGACAACCGTTTGGTGCAGCGTGCGTGGTATTATATCGAAGTATTTGCCGACCCCAATGATGAAAATACCGTGTATGTACTAAGTGCTTCCATGTTCCGCTCCGAAGATGGTGGTAAAACATGGGAAACCATTTCCGTTCCGCATGGCGATACCCACGACTTGTGGATCAATCCAAACAATTCCAAAAACATTCTTTTGGCAGATGATGGCGGAGCAACCATTTCGTTTGATTATGGAGAGAATTGGACGCTTCAGGACAATATGCCTACCGCCCAGTTTTACCGTATCAATACGGACAATATGTTTCCCTATAACATTTACGGTGGACAGCAGGACAACACCTCGGTAAAGATTGCAAGTCTTTCCGTGGGCCGATGGAGTATCAACCAAGAAGATTGGCATTATTCGGCAGGGGGCGAGAGCGCATTTTTGGGCTTTGACCCCGATGATCCACGCTACGTTATGGGTGGAAGTTATTTGGGAACCATCGAACTGTTGGATATGGAATCCAAAATGTCCAGCAACGTGATGGCGGCACCCATTCAATACTTGGGACGCGATGCCCGCGATATGAAATATCTCTACAATTGGAATGCACCCATTATTTGGTCCAAGCATGAACCTGGAACATTTTATCATGGGGCACAACTGGTACTCAGAACCAGAGACAATGGAGTTACATGGGAGGAAATATCCCCTGACCTCACCAGAGATCAAGACGAACTGCAAGGAAAAGGCGGTGGTCCCTATACCAACGAAGCGGTTGGAGCCGAGAACTACGGTACCTTGGCCTACCTGATTGAATCACCGCATGAAGCGGGCGTTTTGATTACGGGAAGTGATGACGGTTTGGTACACATCACTAAAAATGGAGGGGAATCATGGGAAGAGATTACCCCGAAGGGCTTAAAGGAGTGTTTGGTGAACGCCATTGAAGTATCGCCTCATGACCCAGGCACTATCTACATTGCCACCACCCGATACAAATTCAACGACTATACACCTGGATTGTACAAAAGTACCGACTATGGAAAAAGTTGGACCCATATCAGCGAAGGAATCCCTTACGGAGCCTTTACCCGGGTGGTTCGTGAAGACCAGGAACAGAAAGGATTGTTATATGCAGGTACCGAGAAGGGTCTTTATGTATCGTGGAACGATGGCAAAACATGGGAAGCCCTGCAATTGAATTTGCCCAAGACACCCATCACCGATTTAAAAGTACATGAGGGTGACTTGATCGTGGCAACATCGGGAAGGAGTTTTTGGATTTTGGACAACATCACCCTGCTTTCCCAATACAAGGGAAATACAGGGGAGTTGAAAATGTATAAGCCAGAAGAAGCCATTCATGGGTACTGGGGAAGTCCGCTCAGCAGTAATTCCAAAAGTGTGACAGGCACCAATCCATATGAAGGGGTTAACCCGGCCAATGGTATGGTGATGTATTACAATCTTCCAAAGGAAATGGATTCGACCGAAGTGACCATGGAAATTCTGGACCGGTCGGGTAAATTGGTCCGTAGCTTTACCTCCAAGAAAGATGATAGTTATATTCCGCACAACGGAGGGGGTGCCCCGCCCAAACCAGTTCTGGGGACGGATAAGGGACTGAACCGTTTTGTTTGGGATTTAAAGACTCCCATCGTTCCAGGCGTTCCAGGCGTCTATATCGAGGCCGATTTTTCAGGACATAAAGTGCCGCCGGGCACATACACTATTAATTTAAAAGCAGGAGATAAAATGGTTTCCACAGTAGGCACCATTGTTCCTACGCCGAACACCAACATGACCGAGGAGCGTTTTGAAGAGTATCATACCATAATGACGGATTTTGAGAATAAGTTGACGGATATGCACAACAAAGTGAACAAGTTGAAAGAAGTGCAAGGTCAGTTGGAGGCCCTTTTGAAGGATTTGGACAATGAGGAGCTTAAAAAGGAAGGCCAAGCATTGTTGGATAAATTAAAGGAATGGGATGGCGAAATGGTACAGCGTAAATCACAAGCATATGATGATGTGGAGAACTTTCCCAATAAGTATACCGCTGAATATTTATTTGTAATGAACCATAGCAATAGCGCTTTGCCACATATCAATCAACCATCAAAGGATAGAAAAGCAGAGTTGGATGCACAATGGGTGGGATTAAAACGGCGTGCAGAAGCACTGATGAATTCAGAAATACCTAATTTTAACGCCAAACTTTGGGAGAATGGCATCGGCGCCATTCGAATGTAACATCTAAAAACAGGTCAATTGCTCTATCCCTATATAAAATCGTTGCACCTCATATTTGTGGTGACCTGGTTCGCGGGTCTGTTCTACATTCCCAGACTCTTTATTTATCATATTGAGGCTTGGCAAAAACCATCGCCCGACAAGGAAATATTGTCGGAGCAACTCAAGTTGATGACAAAGCGGCTTTGGTACATCATCACTTGGCCATCGGCAATTTTATGCACGCTTACGGCCATTTGGTTGTTGATTTTAATGCCAGCATGGTTGCAACAACCTTGGATGCACGTAAAATTGGCGTTTGTGCTCCTGCTTTTTGTATATCATTTTAAATGCCATCAAATTTTTAAGCAGTTGCAGCGCGATGAGGTCAAATACACCTCAAAATTTATGCGGATATGGAACGAGGTGGCAACCATTATTCTTTTTGCCGTGGTCTTTTTGGTGGTACTAAAAAGTGCCTTCAATTGGATTTATGGTATTGTGGGCATGTTTGTACTTATGATTCTGTTGATGCTTGGCATTCGATGGTACAAAAAGATAAGGGACCGTAATCCCAATGCGTAGCAAATCCAACGGATTTGAACTTGGCTCCTGAATTTGCGCTTTGTTTGGCTCGATAATTGCTTAAATTTAATACCAAAATCAAGCGGGCTTGCTAAAAAAACTTTCCTTACGGTCAAGAATATTTATTTCCATGATCACCTTGGTGGTGCTGGCCTCCGTTCTTATTGCAGGGGTCACCGTTTATCAATATAAGGAGCAGGGAAACGATTATCACCAAGAAAGGTTGGAGCGAAAAGAAGAGCAGCTCATCAAGAGTATCAATTATACGCTAAAGGAAACCACTTATCCTGTTACCACCGAAAATTTGCACTTGATTTTTAGCGAGGAGATCTATGAAATCGCGAACATTCAGAATGTGAATTTTAACATTTATGATCTTGAGGGCAATTTGATCAAAAATTCAAGGCCCAGTTTTGATTCGAATACCATTGCCACTTGTTTGGACGCCGAAGTGCTCAATTTTTTAAGGGAAAGTGGCGAAACACGATTTGTTGAAGCACAAAGGGCGGCAGGCGATAATTACCAGGCAATCTATACGTATATCTACGACCTTAAGTTCAAGCCCATTGGAATCTTGAACCTTCCGTATTTTGAGGACAATACCTTCAATAATATGGAGTTGAAGGAATTTCTTTTCAGGTTGGGGATGGTATATCTGCTCATGTTGGTCATTGCCATCATTCTGGCATATTTCATTTCAAAATACATTACGAGGTCCCTACAGACCATTTCGGACAAGATCAACCGGACCAACTTGACCCGTCAAAACGAAAAAATCTATTTGGAAAGCCCAGGTGAAGAAATAGGCAAATTGGTGGACTCCTATAACCGAATGATCGATGAGCTCGAGGAGAGCGCGGTGAAATTGGCACGTAGCGAACGTGAACAGGCTTGGCGCGAGATGGCCAAGCAAGTGGCGCACGAAATCAAAAACCCATTGACCCCCTTGCGTCTTACCGTACAGAGTTTTGAACGTAAATTCGACCCCAACGATCCAGAAATACAGAAAAAGGTAAAGGAGTTCTCGAAGACCTTGATTCAGCAAATCGATACCATGAGCAACATTGCCACGGCTTTTTCCAGCTTTGCGGACATGCCCGCCCAGCAAAACGAGACCTTGAATGTGGTTAAGGTGGTAAAATTGGCATTGGAGATCTTCAATGAGGATTACATTCACTTCATCACAGACGAAGAGGAGGTGGTTGCTAAACTGGACCGTACCCAATTGATACGGGTGATAACCAATTTGGTCAAAAATGCCATTCAGGCCATTCCCGAGGTGGAATCTCCACGGATTTTGGTTACTGTGGCAACGGTGGGCGATCGGGTAAAGATTTCTGTTGCCGATAACGGGCTGGGCATTCCAGATGAGAACAAGCACAGGATTTTTGAGCCCAAGTTTACTACCAAGTCCAGTGGAACTGGCTTAGGGTTGGGCATGGTAAAGAACATTGTGGAAAACTATGGAGGAACCATTACCTTTACTTCAAAAGTTGGAAAAGGCACCGTATTTACCATAGATTTTCCAAAGGAACAGAAGAAATAACGGCAAAACGTATAATTGCCGCCCCAAATAGCAATCGATATGGATTACGAAAACATTTACATTGAAGAGGAGAACAATTTGGCCACCATTACCATAAATAGGCCCAAAAAGCTCAATGCACTCAACAAAAGGACCATAGAAGAGCTACATGTGGCTTTCAAGGAATTGGATGAGGACCCGGAAATCAAGGTGATCATAATTACCGGAAGTGGCGACAAGGCATTTGTGGCGGGCGCAGATATTTCAGAGTTCGCAGATTTTTCGGTAAAGGAGGGGCGACAATTGGCGGCAACAGGACAACGGACCCTTTTCGATTTCGTTGAAAATCTGTCCACCCCCGTAATCGCTGCAATCAATGGATTTGCATTGGGCGGCGGATTGGAACTGGCCATGGCGTGCCACTTTAGGGTGGCCAGCAGCAATGCCAGAATGGGACTTCCCGAAGTATCTTTGGGTGTAATCCCCGGATATGGCGGTACACAGCGCTTACCACAGTTGGTAGGTAAGGGCCGGGCCATGGAAATGATCATGACGGCCGGGATGATAGATTCCGATAAGGCCTTTGGCTATGGACTGGTAAACCACGTGGTGGCCAGCGAGGAACTTCTGCCTTTTTGCATCAAGATAGCGAGCAGGATATCGAATAATTCTTCTATTGCCATAAAACATGCAATAAAAGCTGTAAATGCTGGTTTTAGGTATGACGCTGATGGCTATTCGGCGGAAATTGATGCTTTTGGGACTTGCTTTGGAACCGATGATTTTAAAGAAGGGACCTCTGCATTTTTGGAAAAACGCAAAGCCGATTTCCCTGGATCATGACCATTGGCCTAACCAAGCCTAATCATGAAAAAACAGTTACTCCTATTAATCAGTTTTGTGCTGACCGGTATGGCCGTCACCGCACAAAAAATGCCCGTTTCTTACGATTTTGGTGAAAAATACAGGGACCGTTACCGGTATTCCAACCTAGTGGCCATGGACGAGGACGATTCCGGGGGCTACATTTTGGTGCGCGCCTACTATCAAGGACTTATTCTTAAGCCAAAAGGATATCTCATCGAAAAATACAATAGCGATCTAGAGCTCGTGGAAGAGTACAATTATAAGCTCAAGGACCTTGATTTTGTAGATGGATTCCTTAAAAACGGCCAGTTGAACCTTTTGTTTCTAAACTATAACTCAAACAGAGGTGAATACGAATATTGGGTGCACAGTAGCCCGATTATCGATTTCAATTTTCAAGAGAAAAAGTTGCTCTCCATCGCTTCGGAAAAAGTGGATGATCCGGTCGGGAAGAATTATTATAACCGTGATTTCTCGCGCGGATTTACCACGGCCATCCTTTTTAATGAGGAAAAAACAGGTTTTGTGATCAGTACGCATCACAAAAGGGGCAAAAGCAACAAACATATGATCCATATGTTCGATACGGCGCTCAATAAAAAGTTCGAGTTCGATTTTTCGGATGAAATAGAGGAAAAGAACTATGCTTTTGAGAATGTTGCATTTTCAAAGGATCTTCAAACGGCATACATAGTAGGCAAGGCTTACTTTAAAAAACGAAGGTTTAGGGTCGATGAGAGAAAGTTTCAATATGAATTGATAAAAGTGTCCCAAAGTGAGAGCAGGACACAGTCGTTTGTAGACCCCGGAAAATACCCTGAAGCATTATACCCCGTTTTGATGGGAAACAAACTGGTCTGTACGGGCTTTTATGCCGATAGAAAGGACAACAGGTACAATGGGATCGTTTATTTTGATGTAAATCCGAACACTTTGGACATTCGTTCTCAGAAATACAACCCTTTTTCACAGCAATTTATGGACGATAAGTTCGGTAGGGAAGAGGATAAGGACATTAAAAATCTTGTTTTTAAAAATGTGGAGGTAACTGACAAGAACGAAATGTTCTTCAATGCAGAAGAATACTTCGTAACCTCGGGCTTGGAAACCACTGGTGCAGGGCAACGAGTAAAAATTGAACGGTACCACCATAACGATATCGTCAGTGTCAAACTCGACCCCGATGGAAATATGGAGTGGGCGAGGAACATCAACAAAACAGAAGTGACCCAAGGAGATGGTGCTTATGCTTCCTACAGTTCGTATTGTAAGGACGGCAATACCTACTTCTTTATCTGTACTGCGGCAGAAAACCCCCAATTGATCAACAACGAGCGTTTGATCTTTAAACAGGGCTTTAGCCGTAACAGGAATGTCTTTATGATCTCTTTGGACAAAAATGGGGTCATGGACTATGAAAAAATCATTGATCAGCAAGAAGCGAGGTTACCACTTATGGTTTCCAAACCCTTAAAGGATGAGACAGAGGATAAAATGTTGTTCTATGCCAAAAGAGGAGGCAGAAAGCAACTCGTAAAAGTTGACTTTAAATAGTTGAGCAATACATAGTTTGATAGTAATGGCCTCCAATGTAGGCTTTTTTATGACTACCATTTAAATTAAACAAGGATATAATCCATATATTTGGAATAAATCCAAAATATGTCATCCAATGAATTCTTGAAGGGAAGGGGAGCTCAAAAGAATACCGACAATCGGTTTTTGCAGCATGTATTCGAAATGCGGGACGACTTTTTGGAGTTCTGTCGATTGGAAGGTGAAGAGTACGAAAGCAATAAAACCCAGTACATACCCATTTTCCCAAAGACAATCGTTAACAAAGTGAACAGCCCCGATGTGGGCATGGGATATTCCATGAACCCCTACCAAGGTTGCGAGCATGGTTGTATTTATTGCTATGCCAGGAATACACACGAATATTGGGGCTATAGCGCAGGACTCGATTTTGAGCGAAGGATTTTGGTGAAAAAAGCTGCACCACAACTTTTGGAGGCCAAGATCAAGCACAAAAACTGGAAAGCGCACACGATTGTTTTATCGGGTAACACCGATTGTTACCAACCCGCAGAGCGGAAGTTCGAGATTACCAGAAAATGTTTGGACGTTTTTTTAAAGTATCGCCATCCGGTGGGCATCATCACAAAAAATGCCTTGGTGTTGCGCGACCTCGATATTTTAAGGGAACTCAATGAACATCAACTCATTGGTGTCAATGTGTCCGTAACATCATTATCAGAAAAAACAAGACGCAAGCTCGAACCTAGAACGGCATCTATTCAAAAAAGACTCAAGACCATACAAGTGTTATCCGAGAATAAAATTCCGGTAAACGCTATGTTGGCTCCCATGATTCCGGGAATCAATTCACATGAATTATTGCCGTTGGCCAAAGCAGTGGCAGACCATGGAGCCCTTTCATTTGGGTTGACCGTAGTAAGGCTCAATGGGGCGATCGGCCAAATATTTTCGGATTGGATTAAAAAGGCCATGCCTGACAGGGCTGAAAAAGTATTGCACCAAATTCAGGATTGCCATGGAGGAACAGTCAACGATAGCAGGTTTGGTACCCGGACAAAAGGGGAGGGCAAAATTGCGGAACAAGTTCATGAAATGGCCTATATAGCCAAAAAGCGCTATTTCAAGGACAGAAATTTTCCGGTTTTGAACACAGCGCTTCATGAACAATACAAGGACGGACAAATGAGATTGTTTTAGTCTTCAAATAGTTTGGAAACAAAAAATGGCCCGGATTGGGCCATCTTAATATAATTGTTGAAAGTTTATTTCAATTCCCAGCCATCACGGTAATCACGGGTTACCCATTCGTTGGCTTTATCGTAGTTGGTAATCTTCATATTGTCGCCGTCCCAGAAAAGTTTTCTTCGACCTGGGAAACCATAAGGATCCCAATCCCCTAATTTTTTACCTTCCTTCAGTTCTTTGTATTGGTAGGCCTTTACTGCCAAGTTGCCCATCAATACGGTCTCTGTAAGCCTTCCCGCCTTTTCAAAATTGGAAGAAGTTGGCGTACCGTTCTGGCAACCATCCACAAAATTGGCAAAGTGGCCATCTATTCCCCCTGGTACCCTATCATATTTTGGGGTTGGGGATTTGTATAGATCCATCATTTCGGAAGGGAGCAATCTAGCGTTTCGGGAATAGGTGTCGCAAATCAAAATGCCTTTATCACCATAAAAAATACTTCCTCCACCAGAATCACCAATGGTCTCATCATCCTTAAGTTCGTCCGGTAGGTCTGGCTTAAGGCCACCATCATACCAGTTCAATGCAATATCACCGTGCTCTTCGTGTTCAAACTTCAAATGTATCTTGGACGAAGGCGGACAGGAGTGACTGTAATCCGCTTCCACAAAATCATCCACCCAAACCGTAGTACAACTGGCCTCTGCTTCGGTAGGATAGCCTAGATCAAGTACGCTAAAGGGTGTTTCCATGATATGACAGCCCATGTCCCCCAATGCGCCGGTACCAAAGTCCCAGAAACCTCTCCACTTAAATGGAAGGTAAGCATCGTTATAGTCTCTCATCTTGGCTGGGCCCAACCACAAGTCCCAATCCAATCCTTTGGGAATCCTGTCTTTTTTTGTTGGTAGAGGAACACCTTGCGGCCATACAGGTCGGTTGGTCCAACAATCTATGGTGTGTACCTTTCCAATAACACCCGACTCTACCCATTCGCGGGCAATCCTGCTTCCATCACTGGATGCACCCTGGTTGCCCATCTGGGTCACGATTCCCTGTTCTTTGGCGACCTGGGTCATTAAACGGGCCTCGTAAATATTGTGGGTCAACGGTTTTTCCACGTAGGCATGTTTTTTCTCGCGCATAAACGGCAAGGAAATGGTCGCGTGCGTGTGGTCCGGACTTGCCACGGCAATGGCATCGATATCACCTAAATGTGCATCAAAAACCTTTCTAAAATCTTTATATCGTTTTACATCGGGAAACTGCTCGTAGGTTTGTTGGGCACGGCGGTCGTCAACGTCGCAAAAGGCAACAAATTTTACTCTTCCGGTATCGTTGAGGCCGTTTATTACTGAATTTCCCCTTCCGCCGACCCCAAATCCGGCTACATACAGGGTATCACTTGGAGCAATGTGGGTTTTTCCCAGAACATGACTGGGTACAATCGAAAATGCGGCCGATGCAGCAGCTGCATTTTTGATGAATTTTCTTCTTTGCATTATGTTTAGTTTGATATTATGTGAGTCCCCAAGATACAAAAAAGGTAAAAAAGAAATTCTAGGGCTTATTTAGTTCCGTTCCACTCTTTATAAAACTGATCAAGGTAGTCCAGCATAAACTTATGGCGCTCTTCCGCCAACTTTTTTCCGGTTTCCGTATTCATTTTATCCTTGAGCAATAATAGCTTCTCGTAAAAATGATTAATGGTGGGAGCTGTGGATTTTTTGTATTCTTCCTTGCTCATGTTAAGGTTGGGCGGGACATCCGGATTGTGCAACTCCCTATTTTTAAAACCTCCGTAGTTGAAGGCCCTGGCAATGCCTATGGCCCCAATGGCGTCCAAACGGTCTGCATCTTGCACAATCTGGAGTTCGTTGGATGTAAACTTGGTTCCCTTCTCCAAGCTATTTTTGAAGGACATTTGCTCAATAATCTTCACGACATGTTCGATGGTCTGTTCATCAACGGATTGTGATTCAAGAAAGTTTTTTGCTGTTTGTGGCCCAATGCTTTCATCGCCCCCGTGGAATTTGGGGTCGGCAATATCATGAAGCAGGACGGCCAATTTTACGACCGGAGTATTTCCCTCCTCATGCTTCAGAATTAATTTGGAGGTGTTGAAAACACGTTCAATATGGAACCAATCGTGCCCACCTTCGGCATTTTGAAGCTCTTTCTTAACAAAATCAATGGTATTTTGTATCAGTTGGTCTTCTTTCATTATTTGGTCTTAATGCCAGAGACAATCTGTTTTTCTACTTGGGCGATGAGTTCATTGGTATTTCCAACGTTTTCAATGGGGGGATGCACTTCAAAGGTTACATGGGAGCCCAGTCCCATGGGAAATTTACCGTAACGCAGCAACTTCCATGAGTTATTGATGCTGATAGGTACGATCAATGCCTCGGGTGCATTTTTAAGCATCACTTTGAGTCCGGTGGTTCTGAATGGTTTGGGTACTCCGTTCCTGCTTCTGGTACCTTCGGGAAAAATAACGGCACTCCTGTTGTTTGCAGAAATGTATTTAGCCAACTTCTGCAGCTCGGTTATGGATTGTTTAGGGTCTTTTCTATCGATCAAGGCCGAGCCACCATGTCTTAAGTTATAAGAAACACTGGGAATCCCTTTTCCCAGCTCTATTTTACTTACAAACTTGGGGTGGTACTTTCGCATGTACCAAATAATTGGAGGAATGTCGTACATGCTTTGATGATTGGTAACAATAATAAGAGGCCTATCTGTTGGGATATTCTGATCGTTCTTGAAACTGTACCGTGTTCCGAGTACGTTGGTACATCTCATAATGAACCAATTTAAGATGGAAACACTTTTTTTGTGCGCATTGTACCCGAACACTTTTAAGCAAAGCCATTGGATGGGATGAAAAATGACCAGAACCAGCCCAAACAGCAAAAAGAAGATAACAGTAAGGGGGTACGATAACAGTTTTAGCACGTAAACAGATTTAAATTACGGTAAAAATAAAAAAACCACCCATTAGGGTGGCGTGTTCAATATCTTATTTTACTTGGGTTTAGCAATGCTCGTTGTATGCTTCCATCAAGTTTTCTGCGATCAGCTCTGCCGGCCTACCTTCAATGTGGTGCCTTTCGATCATGTGAACCAATTCTCCATCTTTGAACAGGGCCATGCTTGGTGAAGAAGGAGGGAATGGGACCATGTGATTTCTTGCGGTTGCAACGGCCTCCATGTCCACACCGGCAAAAACGGTAACCAAGTTGTCTGGAGTTTTGCTGTTTTGCAAGCTCAATTTAGCGGCAGGTCTTGCGTTGGCCGCGGCGCACCCACAAACCGAGTTCACCACTACCAAGGTGGTTCCATCCTTTTTTAGTGCATCGTTCACGGCTTCACTTGTATGTAGTTCTTCAAACCCGGCACTTGCCAAGTCTTCGCGCATAGGTTTTACCAATTCTTCTGGATACATAGACTTCTTTTTGATTATGTTACAAAGATACGGTATTGTTAGGATTTTTTCATCACCGTTAACATTGCATAAAGCTTTGTTTGTTAATCAAACCCCTATCTTTGCGCTTTAAATTTTGAAACATGATCAAGTGGATAGCCGCCTTGCTCGGTTATTTTATGTTTAGATTTCCAGGTGCGGTATTAGGGTTTATCGTAGGGACCTTTCTGGATAATTTTGGAGGTTCCGGAAAAAGGGCTGGCTCTATTTTCGAAAATGTGACCAGGCAATCGGTCTCCCCGGCCGATTTTGAACTAAATCTGTTGTCATTGTGTTCGATCATAATTAAGGCGGATGGACAGATAAACCAACGGGAGCTCGATTATGTACGACAATATTTTTTGAGCACCTACGGAAAAGAAAAGGCGAATGCCATCTTCCGGACCTTCAACGAGGTCATTAAAAAGAGGGAGATATCGGCGCAGCGCATATGTACTTTTATGGTACAGCGTACCCGGTACGAGGTTCGCTTGCAAATGCTTCACTTTTTGTTCGGTATTGCGCAATCCGACGGGCAGGTAAGCAAGGCCGAAATTGAAAAATTAAGGGAGATTGCAGGCTACTTTCGGGTAAATCAGCATGATTTTGAAAGTATCATGGCGATGTTCATCAAATCTACGGACAACTCGTACAAAATTTTGGAAATCGAGAAGACCGCTACCGATGATGAAGTGAAAAAGGCGTATCGAAACATGGCCAAAAAGTACCATCCCGATCGTGTGGTGACGGAAAATGAGGCCATCCGTAAAGGTGCCGAGGAAAAATTCAAGGAAGTTCAGAAAGCCTACGAGACCATTCAAAAAGAAAGGGGAATGTCCTAGGCAGTGGCCAAACTCCTTTTGCGCTTACTCTTCTTTTTAAGTTTATTGATGTAAATAATGGTACCTGTTATCGGCAAACTGGTCGCTATCAAGCAGGCCAAGAAATATATCCATTTGCTAAAGGCGCCGTAAATAGTTCCTGTATGGATTGGCTTAATCGCAGAGGCAATCTTTACGTTCAGTGGTTTGTCCGCATAGATCTCTTTGCCCACCACTTTGCCCGATTTGTGAATTTGTAATCTATCTTGAGCAACAGTAGACCAAGAATTGTCCGCCAGTTTTCTAAAACTGTACATGGGGTTCTCATCACTTGGCAGACCAATGGATAGGAATCCTTTGTAATCCAGTTCTCTGTTTGCAAGGGCGATGGCTTCTTCCAAGCTGATTGATTTTTCGTTGTCGAAACTTTCCAAATCAATTTCCGGACCTCCGCCGCGGTTCCCGAACACCCTTGTGCCCATAATGGCACTTAAACCGTCCCTGTAACCTTCGAACGACCAACAGAGGCCCGTAATGCCCATAATCAGGATCAAGATACAGGCATAAAAGCCCAAAGTATTGTGCAAATCGTGATTGATGCGCTTCCAGTTGGCATTGGTCCTTATCTTAAAGCCAGCTTTCACGGTTTTCCATTTTATCTTTTTAGGGAACCATAGCACAATTCCGGAAATGGCCAATATCATAAAAATAATGGTGGCAATGCCCACAATAGGTCTTCCCCATTTAATGTCCATCATTAACCATCTATGCATACGGAACATACTGAACATAAACTTGTCTATTCCCGTATCTTCCGGGGCTAAAAGTTCGGCGGTGTAGGGGTTTACCTCATATGTGGTTCCCCTTCGCTGTTTGGGGTCTTCTTTAATGGAAAATTCATACGGAGAGGTTTCATCGGCAGGAATGGTGATGGATGCGAGAACTCCTTTTTCCTGGATTACAGGATCATTTATCAAATTGGAAATCGACTTTTTGGTTCCTACGGCCTCAACCTTCATGTCCTCTTTGAACCAACTTTCGATTTCCTCCTCAAAAGTCAGAATGGTTCCGCTAAGGCAGACCAAGAATAAAATGATACCGCTAACAAGTCCCAACCATAGGTGAACGTCGTTGATAAAGTCTCTGATTCCGTATTTCTTATTTTTTTCCATACCGATTATTAAGCGCTCATGTTATTTCAACTGGATTAAATGAATCAAAATCCGGTATACGACTGCACATCTGTTCAATCGTTTAATTGATTTAATGTTGAAATCCAATTTTCGCAAATATAATGGCTGGTCCCTAAAACAGAATTATTATCTGGATTAATTTAAAATAAATTCCAGGGTGTTTATCCGCTTTTAGACGAGGAAATGTTTTTTATTGGCTAAATTTGAAAACAAAACTTCATGCAAGAATTTCTGTTCTACATAGAATTGGGACTTACCCATGTTTTGGATTTTGGAGCCTACGATCATATCTTATTCTTGTCGGCCCTGGCAGTTCCGTTCACTTTTAAAAGTTGGAAAAAGGTGCTGGTGTTGGCCACTATTTTCACTATTGCCCATTGCACATCGTTGGCATTGTCCGTGTATGAAGTGGCCGCGGCAGATGCTGGTCTTATTGAATTTTTGATACCGGTCACCATTTTGCTTACGGCCTTGTTCAATTTTGCGTATGTGTTCAAAGAATCCCTGGATATTGGTCTTTTTCTGCATATTTTGTCCACAGCTTTTTTTGGTTTGATACACGGTTTTGGATTTTCCAACTATTTTAAGATGTTGATGGCCGAAGAAGAGGACAAGATTACCCCCCTATTGGGTTTTGCGACCGGTATAGAATTATCGCAAGTGACCATCATACTGGTTGTATTGGCCATTGCCTATGTTGTTTTGGGCCTGTTGAAGGTAAAACGGCCTATTTATATTGCGGTCGCTTCAATTTTGATCATAGCCATTACAATACCCTTGCTTATAGCTACGTTCCCCATGTAGGGCCTTAGTTAAAATTTATTGAAGAAGGTTGTGAGGGTCTATCAAAGCAGGTATATTTATTTAATTATCAGCGTTTTTTTGATTTATGAAGGCGAGCAAACAAGAAAAGTACGATAAAGCCTATTTGAGGATGGCCCAAGAATGGGGGAAATTATCGTATTGTAAAAGAAGGCAGGTCGGAGCTATTATAGTTAAGGACAGGATGATCATTTCCGATGGGTACAATGGTACCCCAACAGGATTTGAAAATTATTGTGAAGATGAGGAAGGGTACACCAAATGGTATGTCCTTCACGCTGAAGCCAATGCAATTCTCAAAGTCGCCTCTTCAACGCAGTCTTGCGAGGGTGCCACATTATATATCACATTGTCCCCATGCAGGGAGTGCAGCAAGCTAGTGCACCAAGCTGGCATAAAACGTGTGGTATACCAGAGTGCATATAAAGATGACTCTGGAATAAAATTTCTGGAAAGGGCAGGTGTGGAGATTGTTCATTTGCCAGTTCTGGAAGAAATGGTTTAAGACCATATTGCTATATGAAAAAGATTAAAGGATATATTTGGCCCACCCTACTTGCTTTGGCAGTTGCCATAGGCATATTTATAGGTGGCAAGCTTCATTTTAACGATTCCCCGGAGAAGCTCTTCTCCACCAATTCAAAAAAGGACAAGCTCAACCGGCTTATCGATTATATTGACTACGAGTATGTGGATGATGTAGATACCGATAGTATCGTAGATGTAACGGTCAATAATATTTTGGGAAAGTTAGATCCTCATTCTGTATATATTCCAAAGGATGAAATGAAGGATGTCGCCGAAAGCATGAAGGGCGATTTTGCGGGAATAGGAGTTAGCTTTTATATGTACCGGGACACTATTACCGTGATAAGAACCATCAAGAACGGCCCCAGTTACATCAGCGGTATAAAACCCGGTGATCGTATTCTTATGGCCGACACCGATACACTGTACGGTAAAAGAATAGTTAACGATGATGTGGTCTCGACCCTAAAGGGAAAAATAGGTACCAAGGTCAATCTGAAAGTTTATAGAAAAACGGAAAACAAGATGATCAATATGTCCGTGGTCCGTGATCGGGTTCCCATCAGAAGTGTGGAGGCCTATTATATGCTGACCAAGGATATGGGCTATATTAAAATAAACCGTTTTGCCGAATCCACGTTTGATGAGTTCAAAGATGCTTTGCGCAAATTGAAACTAAGGGGTGCTGAAAAACTGACCTTGGACCTTAGGGACAACCCTGGGGGCTATTTGGGCATAGCCGAAAAATTGGCGGACGAGTTTTTGGGGGACGATAAGCTTATTCTCTTTACAAAAAACAAAAAGGGAAGAGTCAAAAAAGCTTACGCTACCAAGAAAGGTGATTTTGAAGATAGGGAGGTATACGTTCTTATCAACGAACGCTCGGCATCTGCCAGTGAGATTATTGCAGGAGCTTTACAGGACAACGATATAGGCACCATTGTGGGACGCCGTTCGTTCGGAAAAGGATTGGTACAGCGAGAAATGGATTTGGGCGACGGGTCTGCCGTTCGTTTGACCGTTTCACGCTATTATACCCCAACGGGGCGATCCATCCAAAAATCCTATAAAGACGGGAACCATGACTATTACCAAAGGTTTATGGAGCGCTATGCAAGTGGCGAACTTCAGTCGGCGGACAGTATCAAGGTGGCGGACTCATTAAAGTTTGTTACACCCAAAGGCAAAGTAGTTTATGGAGGTGGAGGAATCATCCCCGATGTTTTTGTTCCGATCGGGAACAATCAGGAGGAGGCCATCGAGAGCATGGACGATACCTATCAGTTTTTCGCACGTTTTGTGTTCGAGCATTTGGAAGAGGACAGAACCATGTACGATGGATATGAGCAGAATCAATTTTTGGACGAGTTCCAAGTGGACGACATCCTTTTCGATAACTTTATCCAATTTGTATTGGACAGAAAGGTAAAACTGGATTTTTACGCCTATGAGGACAAGATCAAGGCATTTATAAAGGCCAATATTGCGGAACAATTGTTTTCGCCAAACCTGTCGGCCCAAATAAAAGGAGAGTTCGACCCGATGCTCAAAAAAGTGAAAGCTTTGGACAAGGCCAAGATTGATGAATCCCAGCTCGGGGTAATCGATATAAAACCTTAAATTATTTCTTTAATTTTTTGTCGATTTTTTTTGAAGTCATAAAAATCAACATCAATACAATGGCACATAAAGAGGCTACAATCCCGATCAGGGCGATCGTACTGTCACCTTGTATTGGATTTTCAAAATCTACCAAAGTCACGTTGTAGGCGATAAGACCCAACGCCAGTAGTATCAAAACTAAAGCAAATGTCCTGTTCATATCAATGTTTTAAGCACCGTGCGATAGTAGCCCGTTTACATTGGTCACAAAAAGCTTTACGGCAATAGCCATAAGAATCACTCCAAATACTTTGCGGATAATGTTCAGTCCGTTTTTTCCCAATATACGTTCAATCCGGGCACTGGATTTAAGCACGATGTACACAAAGATAACGTTTATAATAATGGCCACTATAATGTTCTCCACATGGTATTCCGCCCGCAAGGACAAAATGGAAGTAAGCGTCCCCGCACCCGCGATCAACGGGAAGGCAATGGGCACAATGGAAGCAGTTTCCGGTTCATCGTCTTTATAAAGCGAGATTCCCAAGATCATTTCAATGGCAAGAAAAAAGATAATAAAGGCCCCTGCGACAGCAAAGGAGTTTACATCGATACCAATTAGGGAGAGAATACTTTCTCCAACGAAAAGAAAAGCAATCATGATCGAAATGGCCACGATGGAGGCCTTTTCTGATTGCACATGACCCACCTTGCTTCTGAGCGATAAAATAATAGGGATACTTCCTAAAATATCGATTACGGCAAACAATACCATTCCAGCGGTCGCTATTTCCTTAAAATTGAAATTCATGGCGTCTTTTTTTTTGGACGGCAAATTTACGGGTAAAAAATACTTTTGGATCATATAAAGTGTTTATAAATCATCAATTTTTTGGTTTTGATTTACCTTTGCCCAAAAAGTAAGGGCAGATTATGTTCCAGATAGGAAAGACCATAGTATCCGAAGAGATACTGGAAAATGATTTTGTTTGCAACCTGAATGCATGCAAAGGGGCTTGTTGTGTGGGTGGCGAGTATGGTGCGCCGTTGGAGGATTCCGAGACCGACAAGCTACTCAATATTTATGATGAGGTGAAGCCCTTTTTGCGCCCGGAAGGTATTGCTGCCATTGAAGAGCATGGGGTTTTTGTAAAAGGAGAGGATGGCGAATGGGAAACCCCTTTGGTGAACAACAATGAATGCGCCTATGTGGTTTTTTCCAATGATGGCATTGCTAAATGTGGACTGGAAGCTGCTTATGAGGCCGGTGCCACCAAATGGAAAAAACCTATTTCGTGCTATTTGTACCCGGTTCGTACAAGGGAGTATTCGGAATTTACCGCGGTCAACTACCATAAATGGGAAATCTGTGACCCGGCCTGCTCGTTGGGCAAGGAATTGAAAGTGCCGATTTACAAGTTTGTAAAGGACGCTTTGATCAAAAAGTTCGGAAAGGCTTGGTACAAGGAATTGGAGGAAGTGGCTGCGGAAAAGACTAGATCGTAGGGATGTCCAAGACCACTTTGGTTCCAATGGGGTCGCCGTTCTCATCGAACAGGTCCAAGATATCCACATCAAATTTGTTTTGATAGTCCTTGGCAAAATTGGCCAATCGTTCTTTGGTAATCCGAATTCCCAGGGATTTCCTTTTTAGCACACGGTTTTCTTTGTTTACCTCGGCCATGGTTCGGCCGACACCATTGTCCACAATTTCTATCGTAACGTGCCCTCGGTCCTTGTGCTTCACGTTAATTTGAATTTTCTTTTCTCCTTCTTTGGGAGATAGGCCATGCCAAAGGGAGTTTTCCAAAAAAGGCTGAAGTGTCAAAGATGGAATTTTGATATTATCTATATTGATGTTCTTTTCTACTTCGATTTTAAAATCTATTTCGTTGGAGAACCGGATATTTTCGATATTCATGTAGAGCTCCATAGTTCCCAGTTCTTCGGATAGTGGAATTTCCTTTTGGGAAGATGCTTCCAAAATTTTTCGGACAAGTTTGGAGAACTTGTTCAGATAATGAACGGCATTTTTTTGCTCATTGTTTATAATATACAGCTTGATCGAGTTCAAGGAGTTGAACAAGAAATGGGGATTCATTTGGCTGCGCAGCATTTGTTGCTCCAAAGTGAGTACCCTCTTCTCGTTCTTGCTCTGGTATTGTCGGTAAAGAATGTAGAGTATGGATGATATAAGTCCAACGATCAATGCACTTACCAGAAGAGTTGTCTGATTTTTTTTAAGCCTTAGCCGAACGATTTCGTTTTCTTTCGCTAAAACCGCGATCTGGCTGTTCTTTTTGTCATTTTCGTACCTAACGATAATATCGTTCATGTACCTTAGGTTGGTAGCGCTGGAAATCTCCTTTTCGTGTTCACTGGCCTTTTTATAGAACTCGTAGGCTTTTTTAAAATCACCTTTGGCGTTTTCTAGATCGGACATCTTTTCGTACGCGTACAAAATATTGCTGGGCATATTTCGGTTTTGTGCCATTGTAAGACCTTTTTGTATAAAGGTCTCGGCTTCCTCATAGTTGCCCAATTTGGTATGTGCCCATCCCGTATTGATATACACCAGGCCCGTTACGGAGAAATCGCCTATTTTTTCGGATTCTGAATGTAGGGGCTCTAAAAGTACCAACGCCAAATAGGGCATGTTCTGTTTTAAATAGATTTGGGCCAGACTGTTCTTGCATATAACACGGCCTACTTCCGAATCGATTTCCTCGTTATAGGCCAAGGATTTCCTGTAATTTTCCAGAGCCTCCTCCAAATCGCCTTTTTCTTCTAGGCAATGCCCAATATTTTGATGGTTTATGGCCAACCCCAATTTGTTGCCCAGTTCCTCTTCCAGTTTCAATGCCCTTCTAAACTGTAATATGGCCAAATCGTACTGCTCCAAAGTTTGGTACAGGTTTCCAATACCATTCAGGGCAACATTTATACTTCTTTTGATATGGTTGGATGGGTTCTCGATTTGTTCTGCCAGTTCAAGCGCCTTTTGGTGATAATCCAATGCGGTCTTTATCCCATCGGTACGTCTATAGACCACACCTAGCATATTTAAACTGAGTACTTTAAAATCAATGTTGTTCGCTTTTTCAGAGGCGGCCAAGGCTTGTTCGTGCAATGCAACGGCCTGTTCATATTGGGAAAAGTTCCGATACTTCATGCCCAATTGGTTCAAGGCATAAGATTGTCCTTCTAAATAGTCGTTTTTTTTGCTAAAGTTGGCAAAGTATCTTAATAAGGAGGTGTCCCGTTTTTCGGAAGATAGCTCTTCATCCAGTGCCTCGTAGGTCTTGGGTTTAAGTTTTACCAGTATTTCCGTTTTGTCAATAAACTCGTCGGAGAGATTTTGAGCGTGTAAAGTATATAAAAAGGAGAACAGCAAAAAGGTGACCAGAGACCCGGTTCGCGCTCGATGCAGGTTTTTGATAAGGAGGAACTTTACTATAGGCACGGGAACATTTTGAGATTATAGCATATCCAAAAAGTCGGATTTTTTTTGCCGGGAAACAGGGATTTTATGATTGGATTCCAGAACCACATAGCCGTCGGTTTTGAGGAATTCTTTTATTTTGTTGAGATTGATTATATAAGAGTTGTGTATTCTAAAAAAGCTGCTTTCTGGCAACAAAGCATTGACTTCCTTCAATTTTTTCGTGAGAAGGATTTTTTGTCCGTCCTTTAAAAAAATAGTACTGTAATTACCATCCGATTCTGCATACAGGATTTCATCGCTGTTCAAAAAGACCAATTTACCGTCCGTATTGATGGTTATTTTTTTGCTCTGCGATTCCGAATTAAAGTTAAGAAGGATTCTTTCCAAGCGTTCAACGGTCAAATTTTTAGCGTTGAACTTTTTTATTTTGGCTATGGTTTCCTCCAGATCATCCGAGTCTATGGGCTTTAGGAGATAGTCGATGGCCTCATTTTTCAAGGCCTGCAGGGCATATTGGTTATAGGCTGTAGTAATGACTACCGGAAAATCCTTGTTTTTCAAGTTTTTTATAAACTGGAACCCGTCCATTGCTGGCATTTCAATATCCAAAAATAGACAATCGGGAGTGTTCTTTTCCAAATAGTCCAAAGCTTCCCTGGCATCTGTAAAAGATGCAATAATATCCACTTCATCGCTCAAGTTGGTAAGTTCCCAGCTTAGGCTTTGAAGGGCTTTTATCTCGTCATCAACTATTACTGCTTCTAGCATAATCTAATATAGGTTATACCAAATTTAGAATTATTCTCTACATGGCAATAAAATAATGTGTTAATGGATATTTAGCACGTATAACTGGTATAAAAAGGGGAATCAGGTGAAAAATCACTTGTTTTTTCTGTTTGGGACTATAGTTTACAGGAAAGCTAAAGCTAGTTTCCCATACCCAAAAACCAATTATACATAAAACAGAACAGTTTATACATACGCATTATATGTGTGAAATTTAGTTGTCTATATTCGGCATGTCAAAAATGAGAGGACAATTTTGAAATAGCCAGAAAATGAAAAAATGTGCAATATTGTTTTTGATTTTGATAGTGGCCCTGTTTTTCGCCGCAGTATCAGAAAAGAACAACGCCCAATTGGGCAGCGATTGGAATAAGGTTGTTGCAAGGAAATAATCTTGTAACACGATAGCTCTTAAAAATTTTGTATTACCAAATAATTGTACGGCCACGGCAACCAATCTTTTGATTGTATAAACCGCTTGCACAATTAACTTCTGTTTGGCCATAATCTGGATTTGGTTTTAGGTTTCGGGGGAACTACCTAGGACAAAAAGAGATTTATTAAGGCTCAATTGAAGAGGCCGTACTCTTTGGTAATATTTGACTATTTAACCGGTTCATCATAAAAGCAAGACCAAGTAAGCATACTGATATGTCACTTGGTCTTTTTGTTTTTACAGATTTTGTAAAGTATTACTTACAAATTAAACCAGTGCCTAGATTTCAACATTTTATGTTAAAAACTTTACGGGTGTTTTTAGTGTTGAATCTTTAAAAACTCAAGGTAATTTTAAATCTTTGTCGGCGTTGACCCCAAGAACTAAATTAGGTAGATTCCACACGCTGAGAAGCGCAAGGTCCTAAAACCGTTTTAGGAAATCTTCAACAAATTACTGTGCCGATACAACAGATATTCCTGTATTGTGTATACGGTTATTTTGTACCTAGAATGGCACAGGTGATAGTGTTTATTGATTTAATACCTCGGAAATGTTCACCCCACAACAGAACATCCGGGGTATTTTTTTAGAAACCGACATAAAAAAACCTCCAAATTATTGGAGGTTTTTTAATTTTATGGATGTTATCCAAGCCTTAGATTGACCAAGCTTTTCCACCTGTCAAGGTTTCAAGGTCGCCACAACCGATGTATTCGCCAGGAATTGGCAAATAAGCCAATACCTCTTCACCTACATACTCGGAAGATTTGTAGGCCCATGTGGCCAGGTCTCTTAGGTCGTTTGCAAAAGAGAATCGTGCAATATCTTCGTCCAGACTAGCCTCACCTCCTTGCATAATGGCCTGCATATAGTTCATTATGGCTTCAGAATGTGCTTCTTCCTCTTCGTCCGAACGCTTTCTAAGATAAGCTTGTAATACAGGCTCTATATCCATGGCTTCTATGTCCATTAAGGATTCTTTACCGGAATCTGCCAAGACCTTGTCGTAGAACTTGTTCATTTTCATGACCACAAATTCTCTTTGGTCCAATGGCATTACTTCGTCCAAGTAGGCATCTATAAACGTATGCACGTTTACCTCGGTGGCAGAAGGCGTGTCTGTTTTGGGAAGAATCACGTCTACTGTTTGCGCCAAGGCATACCCTTGTTCCTTGCTCAGAAAGCTGGGCACCCATTCAGCATACGCTGGTTTGTCCTTACAGCTCTGCAGTAGCGATAACAAAGTTGGTGTGGCCACGGCATAACCGAAGGCCAATCCCATATTTTTAAGTGCTGATCTTCTTTCCATTATATATTTCCTTTTTTAAGTTCTTGGGCTGCATGGTTGGCGGCCCTTGCTGTAAATGCCATATACGTCAACGATGGGTTTACACAACTTGCAGATGCCATAAAGGCGCCATCGGTAACATATACGTTCTCACATCCGTGCACTTGGTTGTTGCCATTTACAACGGAAGTCTTTGGATCTCGGCCCATTCTTGCGGTACCCATTTCGTGTATACCAAGTCCTAAGGCATATGGCGCATCGTAAGGGGTAATGTCTTTTGCACCTGCTTTTTCAAGCATTTGAACCGCTTGGTCTTGCATGTCTTTTCTCATGTTCAGCTCATTCTCACGAATTTCCGCATCAAAAGTAACCGTGGGAAGTCCCCATTTGTCTTTCTTGTCGTAATCCAAGGTCATTTTATTGTCATGGTAAGGCAAAGTTTCACCGAACGCGAGCATGTTCATTGTCCAGCCTCCCGGGGTAAGAATAGCATCCTTATAATCTTTACCGAACGAAGCTTCCGCAATCAATTCTTCATAATTTCCCCTGCCGGCACCTCCTTGGTAACCATAACCACGTTTAAAGTTTTTCATATCGGAATCACCGCCAAGGTTTCTAAATCTTGGGATGTAGATTCCGTTTGGTTTTCTACCCTTGTAGTATTTGTCTTCGTAACCATCAAATTTACCTGATGCACCAACCAAGAAATGGTGGTCCATAACATTATGGCCCAATTCTCCGGAGTCGTTTCCTAAACCATTAGGGAACCTATCCGATTTGGATTGCATCAAAATAGAAGTAGATGCTATGGCTGAGGCACAAAGGAAGATAACTTTTGCCTTGAACTCAAACTCTTCTTTGGTTTCCCTGTCGATGACTTTTACTCCTGTGGCTTTTTTGGTGTTAGGGTCGTAAATGACCTCGTGTACAATGGAATCAGGCCTAAGAGTCATATTTCCAGTAGCTTCGGCGGCTGGCAATGTAGAAGAAACACTGCTAAAATATGCTCCGAAAGGACATCCTCTAATACAACGGTTCCTAAATTGACAACGAACACGGCCGTCACCATCAAATTGCTTGTCACTGTTAATGTGGGCTACCCTACCTGCGGTGATCACACGGCCACCAAAGTGTTCGGCAACCTTGCCCCTTACATGGTCCTCTACGCAGTTGAGTTCCATCATGGGTTCAAACTGTCCGTCGGGAAGTTGAGGCAGACCTAAATTTTCACCGGATACCCCGATATAACTTTCAACTTTATCGTACCAAGGAGCTATATCCTTATAACGTACTGGCCAATCAACGGCGATTCCTTCGTTTTTGTTTGCAGTAAAATCAATGTCGCTCCACCTGTAGCTGTGTCGTCCCCACATAATAGAACGTCCACCTACGTGGTAACCTCTCATCCAATCGAAACGTTTGGTCTCGTTGTAAGGATGGTCCAAGTCGTTTACAAACCAATGCTTTGAAGCTGCACCGGTGGTGTAACCGGTTCTGGATTGTTTCTCTTGTTGCTTAACGTCTTCTCGGGTTGCTCTGCCCGCATGCTTAAAATCCCAATCGTCCATATTGGCCGTAGGGTAATCTTCACGGTGTTTTACCATGGGGCCACGCTCCAAGACCAAAGTCTTGAGACCGTTTTCGCACAACTCTTTTGCAGCCCAACCACCGCTGATACCCGTACCTACCACTATGGCATCATAGGATTCCTGCTCCTGATTGTAATAAAATTTACTCATTTATTCGGATTGTTTATTTGCTAAATGTATTAATTATTAAATTAATTTTCTACATTTAATCCCTATGTTTATTGAGAATTCAGCACTATAACGTTGTAGTTTTTGGATTCCGCACGAAATTAACTAACGTAAAAATATGAACAGAAGTAGTTTAGCACAGAAAAGTATTGTCACACTTATTGCCGTGGCTTTTTTAGGATTTTATTCCTGTAAAGAGAATTCAAAGAAGGAAACAGCAGAGGAATCCGCTACGGAGGCAGTAGCAGAAGAGCAACCCAAACCGGACATTAAGCTTTCTTTGGCACAATGGTCCATACACAAAATGATCTTTGAAGAGGGAGTTGACCCTTATACTTTTGCCGCCAAAGCAAGTGAATGGGGTTTTGAGGGCTTGGAATATGTGAGTGCACTATACTATAAAGAATTGCAAGCTGCCAATTTTTCCGAAGAGGCCATGGCCAAATGGGTGGAAAAAAGTAAGGCAGAAAGTGAAAAATATGGCTTAAAAAACCTTTTGATCATGGTGGACGGCCAAGGAGACATCGCTGTTCCAGATGAAGCAGAAAGAACAAAAGCCGTGGAAAACCACTATAAATGGGTGGATGCAGCGGCAGCTTTGGGTTGCCACTCCATCCGGGTTAACCTTAACGGAAGCATGGAACCCGAAGTTTGGATGCCTGCCTCCGTTGCAGGACTTACCCAATTGGCCACTTATGCAAAGGACAAAAACATCAATATTATTGTAGAGAACCACGGAGGGCCATCTTCCAATGCCCAAATGCTGGCCGAAGTTATGGAAAAGGTGGGCATGGACAATTGCGGTACGCTTCCAGATTTTGGAAACTTCTGCATCAAAAGAGAAGCAGGCGACTACTATTCATCAGAATGTTTGGAAGAGTACGACAAATATAAAGGGGTAAAAGAATTGATGCCTTATGCCAAAGGTGTTAGTGCGAAGTCCTACAATTTTGATGAGAACGGTAATGAAACCGTCATTGATTTTGAAAGACTCATGGATATTGTTATCGAGGCTGGATACGAAGGTTATGTGGGAGTGGAGTACGAAGGTTCTGAACTTAGCGAAGAAGAGGGAATATTGGCAACCAAGAAACTTTTGGAAAAAGTACTGGAATAGTACTACTAAATATAAATGGGTAGATGAAGGGATTTTTACAACAGCTCTTCGATTACAATTTTTATTGTAACAAAAAAATAATTGAACAATGCAGTGGTCCGGGCCAGGTTCCGGACAACTGCATTAGACTTTTTAGTCATATACTCAATGCCCATCATATTTGGAACCAAAGGATACTGGAATCCCCAACTGAATTTGGAGTCTGGGACCTGCATGAGGTAGATACATGGGAAGACATTCATTACGAAAATCAACGAACTTCCTTTGAAATTGTATCCAGCACGGATACTTTTGATAAACGAGTGGAATATACCAACAGTACAGGAAAGAATTTTTCAAATAAACTGGAGGACATCCTTTTTCATATCATCAATCATTCCACGCACCATAGGGGGCAAATTATGATGGAGTTGAGAAATGCGGGGATAGTGCCCGAGCCTTTGGACTATGTGCATTACAAACGATAATTACTAATTTTTGAATACCAACAATGAATATTAAGACCAAATTCCAACTATCCTTTATGATGTTCCTCGAGTTTTTTATCTGGGGAGGTTGGTTTGTTACCTTGGGAACATTCCTAGGGAATAATCTAGAAGCAACTGCAGGGCAGTCATCAATGGCTTTTTCCACACAATCTTGGGGCGCTATCATAGCCCCGTTCATTATAGGACTGATTGCCGACAGATATTTTAATGCCGAACGAATTTTAGGAGTACTGCACCTTATTGGTGCTTTTTTAATGTACCAGATGTATCAGTCAGAGGATTTTGTTGCTTTCTACCCCTATGTGTTGGGATACATGATTTTGTATATGCCAACATTGGCTTTGGTGAATTCCATTTCCTTTAACCAAATGAAAGACCCGGCAAAGGAGTTTTCGAACATCCGTGTGTTTGGAACCATTGGATGGATTGTTGCGGGATTGGTCATCAGCTATCTTTTTGTTTGGGACTCTCCCGAAGCCTTGGAAGCGGGAATGCTTAAAAATACATTTTTGATGGCAGGAATCGCTTCGGCAATTTTGGGGCTTTTCAGTTTTACACTTCCCAAAACACCACCAAAGGTGGACAAAGGCGAAAAAGTGACCATTTCTGATGTGTTGGGACTTGAAGCATTGAAACTCTTGAAGAACAAAAATTTCTTGGTGTTCTTTATCTCATCGGTATTGATTTGTATCCCATTGGCTTTCTATTATCAAAACGCCAATCCGTTCTTGGCAGAAATAGGGTTGCCAAATCCAACCGGTAAAATGGCCATAGGCCAAATTTCCGAAGCACTTTTTATCCTCGCACTACCTTTCTTTTTTACCAGATTTGGATTTAAGAAGACCATATTGGTTGGTATGTTGGCCTGGACGGTTCGTTACCTGCTTTTTGCCTATGGTAATGCGGATGAATTGTCGTTTATGCTGATTCTTGGAATTGCACTGCACGGAATTTGTTATGATTTTTTCTTTGTATCCGGACAGATTTACACGGATACCAAAGCAGGGGAAAAGTACAAGAGTGCCGCTCAAGGGTTGATTACATTGGCCACTTATGGAGTGGGAATGCTCATAGGTTTCTGGATTGCAGGACAAATTACAGATTCACTTACCATGGAAGATGGTGCCCATGCTTGGGAGAGTATCTGGATTTATCCAGCAGCGTTCGCAGCAGTCGTATTTATCCTATTTGCACTAATATTCAAGAACGAGAAAGTCGAATATAAATCGTAGGCAACCGAGAATGCACATGCTCGGACATCCTTTGATTCAATATGATAAAAACAAGAAGAGACATAAGATTTATAGATTAAACCACAATTAACCGAAACAAACATGAAAAACGTAAACAAGAATCAGCTATTTGTAGCGGCCTGTATATCACTGGTGGTTACATCCATGACCTTTGCCATCAGGGCGGGTATATTGACCCAGCTAGGAGAGGAATTTATGCTTTCCAACCAACAGTTGGGCTGGATAAACAGTATGGGTTTCTTCGGGTTCCCGATTGCCATGATCTTTGGTGGGTTGCTCTACAATAAAATTGGAGCTCGCAAACTCATGGTAACGGCATTTGTATGCCACCTTATTGGCTTGGTCATGACGATGATGGCAGGAGGTTTTTGGACCCTGATCATATCCACATTCTTTATAGGTTTTGCAAATGGTTCTGTAGAGGCGGCCTGTAATCCTATGATTGCCGATATGTTCACTAAAAACCGTACGGCCATGTTGAACAGGTTCCATGTATGGTTTCCGGGCGGTATCGTGATTGGATCACTTATTTCCAAGTTCATGACAGATTTCGGAATGGGATGGCAATTGCAGATTGCGGTAATGTTGATCCCTACACTTATTTACGGATATATGTTCTTTAAGCAACAGTTTCCAGAAAGCGAACATATCGAAACGGATACCACCAAGAACATCAAAGGTCTTGCCGACCCTTTGTTCATTTTTATAATGGTATGTATGACCCTTACCGCAATTTCAGAATTTGGCCCTCAACAATGGGTGGAACGAATTTTGGGTAATTCCGGGGCTAGTCCAATGCTGGTCTTGGCCATGGTCACGGGCATTATGGCAATAGGAAGATATTTTGCCGGGCCCATTGTACATAGGCTCAATCCCATTGGGGTTTTAGTGATGTCCGCATTGATAACGACTGCAGCAGTGTATAGCATGAGTGTTGCCGAAGGTTCAATGATTTATTTGGCAGCCGTTCTTTTTGCGTTGGGAGTTTGTTATTTTTGGCCTACCATGATAGGGTTTACCTCGGAATATCTTCCGAAAACAGGGGCATTGGGGATGTCCTTGGTAGGGGGTGCGGGAATGTTCTCCACGGCCATTTGGCAACCGGTAATCGGTGGGTGGTTGGACACTGCAAAAGAAACGGCAGTTTCATCTGGACTTGCAGATGAGGTGGCGGAATTGGCAGCGGGAAAGGCAACCTTAGGGAAAATGATGTTTTTTCCGTTGGCAGTGTTGATTCTGTTTTCCATATTGTTCGTATTCCGTAAGAAATTGGAAGAAAGAAGAGTGCCGCAGGGCCATACAGAAGAAGTAGTATAATTAGAAAATAAAACAATAAAAATGCCTAAAAAGATTAGACTTGGAATTCTCGGAGGAGGAGGGGATTCGCTTATTGGTGTGCTGCACAGGGTGGCAGCCTTCATTAATGATAATTACGAGATTGTTGGTGCTGTGTTTAACCCAGACCATAGTGAAAGTATAGCCTTTGCCAAGGAAATTGATATTCCAACCAATCGTATCTATAAAGATTTTGATACATTGATAGAAGAAGAAATGAAGCTTCCAGAAGACGAACGTATTCAAGTTTGCTCCATTCTTACGCCTAACTTCTTGCACTTTCCAATGGCAAAAAAACTTTTGGACAATGGTTTCCATGTCATCTGTGAAAAGCCGATGACCACGACATACGAAGAGGCCAAAATCCTTCAAGAGACCCTTAAAGAAGTCAAAAAGGTATTTGCCGTAACACATACGTATACAGGTTATCCGATGGTGCGTCAAATGCGTGAGATGATCAAAGATGGTGTTATTGGGAAAGTGCACAAAGTTGATGCACAATACTACCAAGGTTGGATGAATCCCATCATCCACGATAAGGAAAAGCGTGGAACCGTGTGGAGACTCGACCCCAAAAAAGCTGGAATCAGTTCTTGTATGGGAGATATCGGCGTACATGCCTTTAACATGATAGAATATACTACAGGTCTTAAGGTGCAATCCTTGCTTTGCGACTTCAACTACATGTACGATGACAATGTGATGGACATGGATGGTACCGCCCTTATCCGTATGGACAAAAACGTAAAAGGGGTAATCAGGGCAAGTCAAGTGGCCACAGGAGAAGAAAATAATTTGACCATTGCCATTTATGGCCAAAAAGGAGGTTTGAAATGGGAACAGGAAAACCCTAATTACCTCTACAAGTTGAATGATCCGGAACCGTTGCAGGTTTACAAACCGGGACATGAATACAATTCCAAACTGTCTTTGGATGGAACCAAGTTGCCTCCAGGACACCCAGAAGGTATTTTTGACTCTATGGCCAATATCTACCTAGGTGTTGCAAGAGCCATTCGTGGTGAAGAATACAATGATGGTGAATTCCCTACAATGATGGACGGTGTACGTGGTCTAAATTTTATAGAGAACACGGTAGCATCCCATAAACAAGGAAACATTTGGGTGGATATGGATTAAATCCCGACCCATTCAAAAAACATAGATGATGGCTGCCAATTGGCAGCCATTATTTTTTGTACAGCATCTCAAACTGTTCAAATACGACTATCATACTTTCGGTAGGTTTGGTCCCTAATTCAGATAGTTCCCGGGTGTAATACTCCCAATGGACTTTTTTCCAATGGTCGAGGCTTTTATCGCCTTCACCTTCCAAACGGGCATGCTCTTCCCTGATGCTGAAGTAGGGAAGAAGCTTAACCGCGGTGGTCCGAATAATACACCTGGCATCCCCGTTCCAATCCGTTACCACATAAAAATCCCCGATTTTTGGTAACGCTTCATTGCGGAGCTGTATCCCTTTTAGGGAATGCGTTGTTGCCCTTTTGGTTTCTTTGCAGATCAAATCCGCGCACAAGTCGGCATCTTTTTCATTATCACAAAAGTGAATCACCTTTGGTGCGTCCTCAGAAGCAAACTCCAAATGGGCATCCAAAAAATCGCCCCAAAGATTTCGGGCTGAAGCATTTTCCATAAGCAGGTTTTAAGCAAATTTATTTTGTTTGAACTGTTCCGCGGCATGGTTGGCAGCCCTTGCCGTAAATGCCATATATGTCAAAGACGGGTTTACACAACTTGATGATGTCATAAAAGCACCATCGGTAACATAAACATTGGGAACCGCATGTAATTGGTTATGTTTGTTCAGCACGGAGGTTTTTGGGTCGTGGCCCATGCGTGCCCCACCCATTTCATGAATACCCAGACCGGGACCGGTTTCTCTGTCGTATGTGGAAATGTTCTTAAAACCTGCCGCTTTCAACATTGCCACGCCCTCCTCTTTTATGGCCTCCCGCATCTTATATTCGTTCTCCTTGAATTCAACATCAAAATCCAATTGAGGCAGTCCCCATTGATCTTTTTTTTCTTTGCTCAATGTTACGCGATTGTCATGGTAGGGTAGCATTTCTCCAAAGCCGCTTAATCCAATTTCCCAACCCCCAGGTTGTAATATAGCCTCCTTAAGTGCCTTGCCATATCCCATTTCCGCTACCATTTCCGACCAATCGCCCCTGTTGGCACCACCTTGATACCCAAAACCTCGAAGGAAATCGGGCCGTTTGGTTTTCTCGTCCAAATTAACAAATCTCGGAATATAAACCCCGTTGGGTCTTCTACCCTTGTAGTATTTATCCAAATGTCCATCTACTTTGGCCGATGCTCCCAACTGGTAGTGGTGGTCCATAATGTTCCTTCCTAGCTGGTCGTGCTCGTTCCCCATTCCATTGGGAAACCTATTGGATTTTGATTGAAGCAGAATACCCACCGATGCCATGGAAGAGGCGCAAAGAAATACAATCTTACTATTGAATTCCAATTTTTCATGCGTTTCCGCATCTATGATTTTAACGCCGGTCGCCCTGTTCCTGTTTTCATCATATACCACTTCATGTACAATGGAATTTGGTCTCAAGGTCAAGTTTCCGGTTCGTTCTGCAGCTGGCAAAGTTGATGAGTTGCTACTGAAATAACCGCCAAAAGGGCATCCTCTCCAACAACGGCTTCGGTGCTGGCAAGGCCCACGACCTTCAAATTCGGTGGTGTTTTCTGTAATATGGGCAGCACGCCCAATGGTAAGCAAGCGACCATCATCAAACTTTTTACTCAGCGACTCCTGGAGCTCCTTTTCAACACAATTAAGTTCCATGGGGGGCTGAAAAATTCCATCGGGTAGTTGTTTGAGACCCAAAGCCTGTCCGCTAACGCCTATGTAGGACTCAACTTTATCATACCAAGGAGCAATGTCTTTATAACGCACCGGCCAATCCACGGCAATACCCTCCTTCTCGTTTGCTTCAAAATCTATGTCGCTCCACCTGTAGCTCTGCCTGCCCCAAGTCAAAGATCTTCCCCCGACTTGGTAGCCCCTGATCCAGTCAAAACGTTTGGTTTCTTGGTAGGGATGCTCCAAATCGTTCACAAAAAAGTGTTTTACGTCCTCTTTTGGGGCCCATCCGACCCTAAGCTGTTTATGATATTTTTCTTTGTCCTCTCGGGAGAGCTCTCCTTTAAAGGTATAATCCCAAGGGTCGTCGTTCATGGTTTTATAATCTTCGATGTGCTTTACCATGGGCCCTCGTTCCAATACCAATACGTTGAGTCCGTTTTCGCATAATTCCTTGGCGGCCCAACCGCCACTTATGCCCGTTCCTACAACAATGGCATCATAAACTTTGTTTTCAATCACTTTAATGTTGTTTTAATTGTTAGCTAATCCCTATATTTATGTTTTTCTACATGAGACCTAAAAATAGCATAGTTTTTTTCTTAAATATAAAAGATAAATCCCAATTAATTTGGGATTTCCTAATTCCTTAAATTTTAACTAAATGAAGACAATTAAAGGACCGGCCGTATTCCTAGCGCAATTTGTGGACAATCAACCTCCGTTCAATACTTTGGACGGTATGTGCAAATGGGCCTCAGATTTAGGCTACAAAGGGATTCAGATACCAACTTGGGAATCCTTCCTGATAGATTTGGACAAAGCGGCCGAAAGCCAAGATTACTGTGATGAGCTTAAAGGAAAGGTAAATTCTTATGGCTTGGAGATTACCGAGCTCTCCACTCATTTGCAAGGGCAATTGGTAGCGGTACATCCTGCCTATGATATCATGTTCGACAATTTTGCACCCGAAGCATTGCACGGAAAACCAAAAGAGCGCACAAAATGGGCGATAGAAACCGTTAAAAAAGCCGCTACGGCAAGCCGAAGACTTGGACTTAAGGCCCATGCCACATTTTCAGGTTCCTTGCTTTGGCACACCGCTCACCCATGGCCGCAAAGACCGGCTGGATTGGTAGAGATGGGTTTTGAAGAGTTGGCCAATAGGTGGATGCCCATCCTTAACCATTTTGATGAAGAAGGCGTGGATGTATGTTATGAAATCCACCCCGGCGAAGACCTGCACGATGGTGATACTTTTGAACGCTTTTTGGAAGCTACCGGCAACCACAAAAGAGTGAATATTTTGTACGACCCGAGTCACTTCGTACTTCAGCAGTTGGATTATATTACCTACATTGACCACTATCATGAGTTTATAAAATCTTTCCACGTGAAGGACTCCGAGTTTAATCCAACTGGAAAAAAGGGAGCCTTTGGCGGTTACAACGATTGGGGCGATAGGGCAGGCAGATACCGTTCTTTGGGGGATGGACAAATAGATTTTAAGACAATCTTCTCCAAACTGACCCAATACGGATGCGATGTATGGGCCGTAATGGAATGGGAATGCTGTATCAAGAGCCCTGAACAAGGAGCTCGCGAAGGCGCTAAATTTATTCAAGACCATATTATAGAAGCAACCACAAAAACATTTGATGATTTCGCTGGAGCGGATATCGATGAACAAAAACTTAAAAACATATTAGGATTATGAAAAAACCATTGTTGTTTATAGCTCTTGCAGCAGTATTTGCCTGTAAGGACAAACCAAAGGAAAACAAAGAAGAGGTTCAAGAAGAAATGACGGAAGTTGTTGAAGAAAAAGAATCTGAATGGATTACCCTATTTGATGGGACCAACTTTGATGGCTGGCACATGTACAATGGGGGCGAGGTTACCGAGCCTTGGAAAATTGAAGATGGGGCCATGGTGCTCTATCCGCCAGAGGAACGCCCCGAAGGTGCCAACTACAACTTGGTTACCGATGAGGAGTTTACCGATTTTGTACTTACCATGGATTGGAAGATTGCCGAAGGGGGCAACAGTGGATTCTTTTGGGGAGTAAAGGAAGGTGAGGAATATGGCCAGCCGTACGTTACCGGGCCGGAGATACAAGTTTTGGATGATGAAAGACATCCTGATGCAAAGAATGGTGAAGACCGTTTGGCCGGATCTTTGTACGACATTGTTCCACCATCCGAAAAGGTGGTAAAGCCGGCAGGCGAATGGAATTCCGTGGAATTGATGATCAATCACAAAACCAACCAGGGTCATGTGATTCAAAACGGCACCAAGATTGTTGAATTCCCGGTGGAAGGTCCAGAGTGGGATAAATTGATAGCCAACTCCAAATTTGCCGACTGGGAAGATTTTGCCGCCTTTAAAACAGGTAAAATCGGACTGCAGGACCATGGGAATGTAGTAGCATTCAGAAATATCAAGATTAAAGAGTTGTAGCATGAAAAGATTGAGATATACTTTGGGTGTAGTTGCCATGATGACAGGTTTCTATATCAATGCTCAGGAAGTAGAGCCCACAAAACCCGAAGCGACCGAATTGTATAAACCTGTTCCGCCAAAAGTGACCCCTGGTGAGAATGGTGCACCGCCAAGCGATGCCATTGTCTTGTTTGACGGGACTTCTTTGGATAAGTGGATGAGTGCTGCGGACAGCACTGATGCCAAATGGGTTTTGAACAAGGATGGCAGTATGACCGTGAAGGATAAAACGGGCGATATTGTGACCAAGCAGAATTTTGGGAGCATTCAGTTACATATTGAATGGAAATCACCTGCCGAAGTACAGCGGGATGGTCAGAATAGAGGAAATAGTGGAATCTTTCTGAACGGGCTCTACGAGGTCCAGGTGTTGGACAATAATGATAACGATACCTATGTAAATGGGCAAGTTGCCTCCATTTATAAACAGCATACACCCCTGGCTATGGCTTCCGTGCCCACTGGGGAATGGAATACCTACGATATTATTTACCACGCACCCGAGTTTGAAAAAGGTCAAAAAGTAAAATCCGGAACCCTTACGGTGATACATAATGGTGTTTTGGTACAAGATCATGTAGAGATCAAAGGAACTACTCCTTACATTGGTTGGCCCAAAAACCCACCACATGGAAAGGGGCCGCTTAGGCTTCAGGATCATGGGGACAACAGTAGGGTGAGCTTTAGAAATATTTGGGTAAGGGAGTTGGATTAACTCCCTTTCACCATTTGCCAGGTAGAATCTTTAAAGTGCCAGTAACCTATTTTGGTTACCTTTGGCAAAATTTATCATACATCTATGATTCAATCCATGACAGGCTTTGGGAAGCATATTGTACAGCTTCCTTCCAAAAAGATCACCATAGAGCTCAAATCGCTCAATAGCAAAAGTTTGGACATCAATGCCAGGCTTCCACAAATTTATCGCGAAAAGGAACTGGAGCTGCGTAAAATGATTGCAGGCGCTTTGGAAAGGGGAAAGGTCGATTTTAATCTTTATGTTGAAATAACCGGCGAGGAGACTACTTCGGAAGTCAATCAAGGCGTTGTCAAGAATTACATGGACCAATTGGCAAATATTGTCAATGGGGATGATATTAAACTATTGGAGATGGCCCTGCGGATGCCGGATACGTTAAAAACGGATAAGGATGATATTGATGAGGAGGAGTACAAGTCCATAATCGAAGCAATGAACGAAGCGCTTTCCAAAATAGTTGAGTTTAGGAATGAAGAAGGAAAAGTTTTGGAAGAAGACTTTGTAGCAAGGCTCAACAACTTGAACGATTTATTGGAAAAGGTGAACACCATGGATCCCGAGCGACTTGGGACAGTGCGCGAACGATTGGAGAAAGCTGTTGCCGACCTAAAAGTGGAGCTCGATGCCAATAGGTTCGAGCAGGAACTCATCTATTATTTGGAAAAATACGATATCACAGAAGAGAAGGTCCGGTTGGCCAACCACCTGAAATATTTTGAATCGACCTTAAACTCCGATGATTCCAATGGAAAAAAACTAGGATTCATTTCCCAAGAAATCGGAAGGGAAATCAATACCATTGGTTCCAAGGCAAACTATGCACCCATGCAACAATTGGTAGTGCAAATGAAAGACGAATTGGAAAAAATCAAAGAACAAATGCTGAATGTGTTATGACGGAAGGCGGTAAACTCATTATTTTCTCGGCACCATCGGGCAGTGGAAAAACGACCATTGTGAAACATTTGTTGGATCAACCCGAACTCAACTTGGCATTTTCCATTTCTGCCACTTCACGCCCACGGAGGGGCAAGGAAAAGAATGGTGTCAATTACTATTTTATGTCTGTTTCCCAATTTAAAAGACACATCAAGGACGGTGACTTTTTGGAATGGGAGGAAGTGTACAGGGACAATTTTTATGGCACCCTTAAAAGTGAAGTGGAAAGACTCTGGGCAGAGGGAAAAAATGTAATTTTTGATATTGATGTGTCCGGTGGACTCAGAATCAAAAAGAAATTTCCCGAGAAGACTTTGGCGGTATTTGTAAAGCCGCCTAGCGTGGATGAATTGAAAATAAGGCTCAAGAAGAGAAGCACCGAGAGCGATGATAAGATCAACATGAGAATTGCGAAAGCTTCAGTGGAACTTGCCACGGCTCCTCAGTTTGATAAGATCATCAAGAACTATGATCTAAATGTTGCTCTGGATGAAGCCCATAAATTGGTGGCCGAATTCCTCGGTGTCGAGATACCTCCAAAAGAAAACTAGACCATGAAAAAGGTAGGGCTCTTTTTTGGGACCTTCAACCCCATACATATTGGTCATTTGATCATTGCCAACCATATGGTGGAGTTTTCCGATCTGGATGAGGTTTGGTTCGTTATTACCCCACAAAGTCCATTTAAGGTCAAGCAATCGCTTCTGGACAATAATCATCGGTATCAAATGGTTTTTGAGGCAGTACAGGAGTATCCCAAACTAAAGCCCAGTAAAATAGAGTTCGACCTCCCACAGCCAAACTATACGACAGATACACTGGCCCATTTGGATGACAACTACGGCAAGGACCATCGTTTTTCACTGATCATGGGAGAAGATAATTTGAAGAATTTCCATAAATGGAAGAATTATGAAACCATTTTGGAGCACTATTCCATTCATGTCTATCCTAGAGTTTCAGAAGGCGTTGTGGAACATGAATTTAAAGACCATCCCAAGATCACTCGGGTCGATGCCCCGATTATGGAAATTTCCTCCACTTTTATTCGTAAGGCACATAAGGCAGGAAAAAATATCCGTCCGTTATTGCCATATACGGTTTGGAAGTATATGGATGAAATGAATTTTTATAGGTAGGCTATTGTGCCTCTTTTGACAAGGTATCGGTGCCTAAATATTTATCGTCCTTGTTCATGTACCACGCTCTTGTTTTTGGCATTTTTATCCCCTCAATGGTTTCCAGTCCCTTTAAAATGATGTACTCTCCATCATTTTTGTTTTCATCATGGTAAAACTGATATACCTCCATGGCATAGGTGGTAGGGTCAAAGTAAAAATACCATGTATCCTTTCCTATTTCTGCATCATAAGTCACCTTTAGAACAAGATAATCTTTACCTTCGAATGTTTTCTTTTCAGTTTTTGGGTCCAAGTTGGTTCCTGGATCGTTCAGCTTCATGGGGAGTCCGTAGAGATACGTGTAGTAATCCTTCATAAAATTACCGCGCTCACAGCTCAGTTTGAACTGCTCGGCTTCCTTTTGGGTGTATTCTTTACTTCCGTTCAAGGTAATCTCACAGGATGTATCCTGGATTTGGTAGGAATACGTATGATCTCCTTGGGATACATCCAGATTAAATTCCTGTTTTGGAAAATCAACCTGAATTACACTAATCCTTTCTGGGCTGTTAGGGGTTTCCATCACCACTTTAAAGGTGGCCTGCAAGCTTTGCCAATTTCCATTCGGATCGTGAAAAGCAATAGCTTTTTCCAAAACCTCTTCCGCTGAAACTGATTGTGAATACCCGGAGGCAGCGGATAACAGACCAAAAATAAGTAGAGCAAAACAATATCTTTTCATCCTATTAAAATTAATGAGGACGAAAAGATACCGTTTTTATTTTTTTTCGATAGTGGCTGGTTGAACCGTACTATCGTGTTCGCGATAGTATTGTTCCAAAAGGTTCATCATAGCGGTTATCAAGTCCCTTGTTTCGAGCAATAGGGAGAAGTAAAGAGTGGTGTTCTTTGGGCTCGATTCCTCTGTTCTTGTTCGGGATACTTGGATGTCTATCTTTTGGGAAACAAGATCATAAAGCTCTTGCTTGGAATCCAATATTGCACCTATCTGCTCAAAGGATTTTTCTTCGAACGCCTTTTGGGTACTGTTGAAGATTTCCTCCAATTTATGGTCGATTTCCTTGAGCTCTTTTATTTGATTGTACTTTAGCTTTTTATGATTGTTTTGAACGTGGTTGTAACTCACCTTTCCAATGTATTCCAAGGATTGGGACATATCTGTCAGGTACCCCATTATGTTTATGTAGAAGTTACTGGCTCCGATATGGGCCTCTTCCAAGTTCTTGATGAAATAAAAGGTGTGTTCCCTGAGGTCTTCTATTTCCAAGGCCAGTTTGTTTCCTTGTTTTTTGTTCTTTTTCAGGGAATCCAAAGCCTGCTTGGCAAGACCATTAATGGAGTTGGAGTAAATTTTGTTGCTACGCTTTACCACATTGGCAATGTTGGTCGCGGTTTCTTCGATAACGCCTTGTATGGAACTACTTTCTGCTCTTCTTAAACGATCTTCGACCTTGATTTCCTTGGATTTTTTGTTATAGGAGATATAATTTCTTACCAAAAGAAGAACCGCTGCGAACAACAACATGGCTATGGCGGCACCTTTCCCAAAATTAATGAGGGACAAGACCACTCCTGAAGCAATAAAAGCGATTATGGCCGTGCTGAACCATCCGGCGATTACGTTCAAAACCCCAGCGACTCGGTAAACCGCACTTTCAGCACCCCAGGCCCTATCGGCCAAGGAAGTACCCATGGCCACCATAAAGGTGACATAGGTGGTTGATAGGGGGAGTTTGTAAGATGTGGCTATGGAAATCAAGATACCGGCAACCATTAAATTGACCGAAGCCCTGATCATATCAAAAGCGGGTAATTGAAGCACTTTTTCCTTTGAAAGGTTCACAGTGGGCTTTTCGAACCGTTTATTGATTTTGTTTTGTAGGGAGTTGGGAACTATAGAAGATGCCCATGTTGACAGGTTTATTGAAAATCTTACCAGACCTCTTGATAGAAAGTTTGGCTGAAATTTTTCCTTGGCCTCACCTTCTCTGGATAAGTTTATTTCTGTATCGGCAACATATCTAGCTTTTTTGGACATCCATAAGGTGGCTACCATGATCATCCCTGATAGGAACAACAAAAGGGTAGGGGTTTCAACGGTGTTGGCCAAGATTCCCATGCTAAATTCCGAAGCATCTACTCCTGATCCCGACCATGCTATGTAGGATTGCCAAGCAGCAATGGGCACACCAATAAAGTTGACCAGGTCGTTGCCTGCAAAAGCAAGTGCCAAAGCGAACGTACCCACCCCAATGATAACTTTGTAAATATTGACTTTGGCGAACTGTATAAGTACAAAGGACAAAATGGCCCAAAAAGCAAAATTGATAAAGCCCACCTTGTAGACCTCTGTCTCCAAATAATCTTTAATGGTGACACCTCCTATAAAACCATAAGTCTGGTCGGCAAAAGGAGTTCCCTTTATTCCTTTTAAAAGGATAAAATAAGAAATGGCAGACAGCGCGATTCCCGCAAAAACGGCGCCGACCCAATTTGCCTTTCTTTGAAATTGATACGAGAGCAATACCCTGGATACCCATTGCACAAAGGCACCAATGGAAAAAGCAATCACAACTGACGAAAGTATACCTATGATTATTTCAATGGCCTTGTCCGTATTGATGTAATGAAGAATATCCGAAAAACTACCATTTACATTTGCTATTTTTAAAATTGCCATAGCAACAGCGGCACCCAAAAGATTGAAAACTATGGAAACAGTGGTTGATGTGGGCATTCCTATGGTATTGAAAAAGTCCAATAGCAGTATGTCAGTGATCATTACGGCCATAAAAATGAACATGATCTCATCAAAATAAAATTCACCGGGGTTAAAAATACCTTTCCTTGCAACTTCCATAAGACCGCTGGAGAAAATGGCTCCACAGGCTATGCCCACACTTGCCACGATCATGATGGTCTTGAACGATATTGCCTTGGAACCAATAGCAGAATTCAGAAAATTTACAGCATCGTTACTGACGCCAACAACAAGGTCTGCAATGGCCAGAATGCCCAAGGCCACAAGGATTAAAAAGTAAATGTTGTCCATAATTAGAATTCAAAAAAATTTTTCAAATATCAAGAGAATACACTTTTGATAAGTTATGTTAAGGTTATTTTTTAGAAATGTACATCTACCTGTAGGCGGTACATCAGCTCATCCAAACCATTGTCAATATTTAAATAGCTAAGGTCTGTTTGAACCTTTAGTTTATGTCCTACAATATATTTTGATAGCCCTAATGTATATTGTTTTTGCGGATTTTTACCTGTGATTTCGATATCCAATTCAATGTTAGTGAATCGGGCCGATACCTCCCAATTATTTTTGAACAAGTAACCCGATTGCAGGTTAAGTCCATTTCCTACCTGCACAACGTCTCCCGTAGGAGTGTTATCTGAGTTCAATGCCACTGGTTCACTGGCATCTCGATGCGCAAACTCCCCCATAAGTGAAAAGCCCCTGTATTTGAACATAAGGTCAAGGAACAGAGTATAGATGTTGGTTTCGTGGAACCCAATATCATTGGACATATAACTTCCCATATTGCTCCTAGTTTTAACCGCGTTGTTGTTTATGTCATAAGTAGTTCCGAACATTAGCTTTGGGGTTTGCTCACGGTTGAGGTCGGCGGCCCTATAGTCTCCTTTTTTAATGAAATTCCCAAAGGGAAGCAGTTCAATTCTTGAGGTGTATTGGTGCCCTCCTAGATTACCTTGTGTAACGTTTCTTCCCTCACCTTGTGAGAATGCGAATTTTTCACGGACCAAAAACCTATTGCCCAAATAGAAATGATGTCTGAGCTGAAAGCCCATATCCCTGTCTATATTGAACCTGCTATTCAACAATGAGCGATCTACCTGTTGAAGATTTCCGGAAGAGATGACCCTTTCAATGTTACCGGGCAATTTGGTCTGTCCAAACCAAAGTTCAAAGTTCTGGTAGAAATTCCATATGACCACGGCATCAAGAATGTACCTTGGCGTATTGCCCGTAAACTCTGAGGACCCCGACATATCCCTGTTGGAAAGACCAAGCTCTATCTTATATTTAAGTTTTGGGGAATAGGCAAAGCCGTTAAACTTAAGCCGCGCACGTCTTACCAAAAAATCCTGCTCAGGATTGGCAAATTTATTTTGCCCTTCATCAGTCCAGCTAAAATTGGACAATAATTGCATTCTTGCTCCCACTTTCATGGACCAAGTGCTGTCTTTGCCCATAATGTTGAGCAATCCGTCGCCAAAACGCGTTGAGCTAATTTCTTGGGAATAAGAAAAATGCGTGCAAGTGAATATAAAGATAATCCCAATTAGGGTTAACTTTTTGGTATTCATTACGGTACTAGTTTTTGTCGCTGCAAATAACCGCACCCAATGTTAAGTTAACATTTCCTGTATGTTATTTTATGTATGTCATTTTAATAAAAAAAGGCTACCTCTTGAAAGGTAGCCATCAGATTTCGAAGAATAGTCGACAAAAACTAATATCCATAAAGAAATCCAATTCAAAATTGAACTTTGGAAATTTCTTTACTGTAATTTTAAGTTTAAGTAATCATTAAGCATTGTAAAGCAATGTAAAGCCCCTATGTTGGTCTATGATTTAGGTTAAACGTATATTGCACCAATAAATCATTATGAACTGGGAACAGCTACTCTCTTTAAAAAGATACGGGGACACCGGAAAACGCCTGCGGAAGGAACAGAACGAAACCCGGCTAGGGTTCGAGGTGGACTACGATCGAATCATTTTTTCATCGGCATTTAGGAGTTTACAGGACAAAACACAGGTGTTTCCAATGCCGATTGCCGTAGGCTCGCAGAAGAATTTTGTGCATACCCGCCTTACGCACAGTATGGAAGTGTCCGTAGTGGGAAGAAGTTTGGGGCGTATTGCCGGACAACAGGTTTTAGCGAAGTATCCGTTCTTGTCCGAAGTTCATGGCCATCACTTTAACGATTTTGGAGCTATTGTAGCCGCCGCAGCCTTGGCCCATGATATTGGCAACCCTCCGTTTGGGCACAGTGGGGAAAAAGCCATCGGCAATTACTTTAAACAGGGCAAAGGAAAATTCTACGAAGATGTTCTCGCAGCAGAAGAGTATCAAGATTTGATTGATTTTGAAGGTAATGCCAACGGGTTTAAGTTGTTAACAGAATCCCGTGAAGGAGTGCCAGGGGGATTGCGGTTGAGCTACGCTACTCTGGGAGCATTCATAAAGTACCCCAAAGCTTCTTTGCCAAAAAAACCGTCGAGGAACATTGCCGATAAGAAGTTTGGTTTTTTCCAGTCCGAAAAAGAGTTTTTTAATGAATTAGTGGGGGAAATAGGTCTTTTGCCCAATCCTGCCCACCCGAAAACAGGATTTTTAAGACATCCATTGACCTATTTGGTAGAGGCAGCGGACGATATTTGCTATACCATTATCGATTTTGAGGACGGCATCAATTTGGGATTGATACCCGAGGAATATGCCTTGGAGTACCTTATCAATTTGGTAAAGGACAACATCAATACCAAAAAGTATAATGCCATGACTACCTCCAGTGATAGATTGAGCTATTTGAGGGCGCTTGCCATCAGTACCTTGATAGGAGATGCAGTAGACGTTTTTGTAAATAACGAGGAGAAGATTCTCAATGGTGAGTTTGATGCATCTTTACTGGACAAAGGAAAGTACACAGCGCAGGTCGATGACATCATCAAATTGAGCGTGGAAAAGATATATCAATCCGCCGAGGTAGTGGATAAGGAATTGGCGGGATATCGAATTATTTCGGACTTATTGGATATGTACACTACGGCCCTTATCAATGTAAAGGAGGGGGAGGATACCAATTATGACCGATTGCTCATCAAAAGTTTACCTGAAAACTATAGGAATACGGATGTGCCCATCTATAAGATATTATTGGACACCAGTTGTTTTGTGGCCAGTCTGTCCGATAGTGCCGCCGTTCATATCCATGATAAACTGACAGGGCGAAAGGTCTAAAACGAATAGAGCAGCCCTACCCCCAGTAACTGCTTAAACTGGACTTTGGCCACGCCCGGGCTTATTACGGTTCCATCCTCAGCAACTTCCTCATCAAATTTGATGTCATCATCAAAGATGATGTGCGTTCCAATATTGGCATTTAGAAAGTCGTTCACCTTGAGATTGAAGTTAAGCTCCCAATCCACATCTATGTTCCCAAAACTCCGAACATAATCTGTATATAGATTGAGGCGATGGCTCATAAGAACGTTGTTGGTAATTTCGGTTTCCCAAGTATTCGTCACCAAAAAACCAAGTTCCAAAAACACTCTATCCCCTTCTTCCACACCAAAGGCCCCTTGGTTGGAGAGATTCTCATCCAATACAAAAGTTGATTTCATGGTAGCGGGAGAAATGTAAAGGTTGAACTGATCTTTTGGGGGTATATATGATGTACCGACACCGACAAACAAATATCCAGGGGCCATAAACCTTGAAATTGGCGTCTCTCTATCAGGATATTTATAACCATTGGAAAATTGCGTCCGAATATTGGCCTTTACCGAATAGTACCAATTGGTGATGGTGTCCTTCCTAAAACTGAGAGTGGTGGAGAGTCGAATCTGGTCGTCCGTTTTGCGGAGTTTTCGTCCTTCTTGTGCATTGAGACCATATCGAAGCTGGGCTTCATTGTTCCAACTTAGGTAGCGGAATTTATAGTTACGGGCAAAATCTGCGCTCGCAAGAGCCGAAACAGAGTTGTCTCCCCCTGCGTTCCAGTTTACAAAAGAAACTTCACTGACGTTGAGACCAAATTTGTTGACCTTTTTCCAGAAAGATGTTGGTTTGAAACGATTGTACCATATACTCAAGGGCTTTACCCGGTTCAATACCGTACGCGGGTCGGTCAGTTTTGCGTTTCGGGTGAGGTACTTGAGTTTTACATCCTTAATGCGAATTATCTTAAAACTGCCATTGGTACTATCAATTTCAAACGCCTTTAATTGGGTAACTTGGGAATGTGCAGATAGAAAAACGGCTAGGAATAGAATTAAAAAACAGTTTAATCGCATTGGTTCAAGGTTGATTGTATGTATGAGTGTATCGTATCAAAATCTATACCAGCCATTTGGTGGGTTTCCAAGACGTCGCCATGATCCACAAATTGGTCTGGGATTCCAAATATTTTAACAGGTTTTGATAAGCCTTCGTCGTTGATAAATTCGAGTATAGCAGAACCAAGACCACCCAGCTTTGTGCCATCTTCCACGGTAATAACATGCTCGTATGTATTGAAAACACTTCGGAGAAGATTCTTGTCCAGAGGTTTTACGAAGCGCATATCATAGTGCCCCACTTCTTCAGGCCTATCCAATTTTTGAATGAGTTCGGCAACCGTATTGCCAATATGTCCAATGGTCAGAACAGCAATTTTGGAACCATTTTTAAGACTGCGGCCAGCACCTATTTCTATGGATTCAAAATCATTTTTCCAATCTATGGTTGCGCCACGACCTCGAGGGTATCTTATTGCAATCGGTCCATCCAATCCCAATTGTGCTGTGTACATTATGTTTCGTAACTCCATCTCGTTCATTGGGGAGAATATGATCAAGTTGGGAATACAGCGCAAGAAGGCCATATCAAAAACGCCATGGTGCGTAGGACCGTCCTGTCCCACCAAACCAGCCCTGTCCAAACAGAAAATTACAGGAAGTTTTTGTAGCGCAACATCGTGTATGACTTGATCATAGGCTCTCTGCAAAAAAGTAGAATAAATATTGCAAAACGGGACCAATCCCTGAGTGGCCATACCTGCGGCTAAGGTTACGGCATGTTGCTCGGCGATGCCTACATCAAAGGCCCGCTCTGGAATTTCTTCCATCATAAATTTAAGGGAGCTTCCACTAGGCATAGCCGGGGTAATCCCAACAATTTTTTGGTTCATTTTGGCCAATTCCACAATGGTATGTCCAAACACATCTTGATATTTGGGAGGCTGTACCTCCCCCGATTTTTTAAACCGCTCCCCAGTAATCTTATCAAATTTTCCAGGGGCATGGTAAACCACTTGGTCTTCCTCGGCCTGTTTTAGCCCTTTCCCTTTTGTGGTGATAATATGAAGCAGTTTTGGACCATCAACATGCTTTAAACGTTCCAGTTCCGTCACTAAAGCCTTTAGGTCATGACCATCGATTGGTCCTGTGTAGTCAAGGTTTAGGCATTCAAAAATGTTCTCGTCCTTGGCGGTTCCGGCCTTAACATTGGTAAGGTATTTTTTTAACGCACCTACGCTTGGGTCGATTCCGATAGCGTTATCGTTCAAGACAATTAATGCGTTAACATCTGTCACTCCCAAATGGTTAAGCCCCTCAAAGGCCATTCCACTTGCAATTGATGCATCGCCCACTACGGCGATATGTTGCCTGTTAATGTTGCCCTTTAATTTAGAGGCCATGGCCATGCCAAGAATAGCAGATATAGCGGTGGAGCTGTGTCCGGTCCCAAAATCGTCGTATTCACTTTCACTTCGTTTTGGAAAACCGCTGATGCCGCCCAATTGTCGGTTGGTATCGAAAATTTCTTTGCGTCCCGTTAAGATTTTGTGTCCGTAAGCTTGGTGACCCACATCCCAAATGAGTTTGTCATATGGTGCATTGAACACATAATGAAGGGCAATGGTAAGTTCCACAACCCCCAAACTGGCACCTAAATGCCCTTCCTTGGTAGAAACAATGTCAATAATGAATTCCCTCAATTCCTGAGCGAGCTTGGGCAGCTCGTCCAAGTTCAATTTTTTGAGGTCCTTAGGGGATTCGATATGTTTTAGCAGTCTTTCCAATGAATAAAAAACAAAAGTATCGATTCTCCTCAAAATTATTTTATGTGTAGCTTAGCAATCTGTTGAAAAGTGACATAAAAATCGTGGAGAACCCATTTGACGACAATTATTTTATGAAAAGAGCCATGCAAGAGGCGGAAATCGCTTTTGAAAATGGGGAAGTACCCGTTGGTGCGGTCATAGTGGTGAACAACCGGATCATTGGAAGGGCCCACAACTTAACCGAGCGTTTAAAAGATGTTACCGCACATGCCGAAATGCAGGCCATTACGGCTGCATCGAACTTTTTAGGCGGGAAATACCTGCAGGGGTGTACGTTGTACGTGACCTTGGAGCCTTGCCAAATGTGCGCAGGGGCATTGTATTGGAGCCAAATCTCCAAAGTGGTTTATGGCGCTTCAGATCTGGAGCGCGGATTTAGTGTTATGGGAGGGCACCTCCATCCCAAAACCGAGGTCGTAGGTGGTGTTATGGAAAGGGAAGCTTCAGAAATGCTCAAGCGATTCTTTATTCAACGAAGAAACCTTAACTAAAGAAAAAACCCCGGCATTGCCGAGGTTTTAAATCAAATCAAAATAAAATATTTTTATCCGATTACTTGCACGCGTGCAGCAACCACTCCTTTTCTTCCTTCTTCTTCGATGTATTCTACTTTGTCGCCTTCGTTCAATTCCACTCCGTTCAATGCTGTAACATGAACAAAGATGTCTTTTCCTGTGTCGTCGTTCGTAATGAAACCATAACCTTTGGAATCATTGAAAAATTTTACTGTACCAGTCATTAAAAAATAAATAAAATGTTAAAATACGAATGTAACTTTTTTTATGACTGATTGGATGAAATGAAGTTTAAATCTTATGAAAATTATTGATTTTCAGTCTTTTTTCGTTCTTTTTCTTGCATTTTCTTAATATTTTCCTTGGTAAGCATGTAATCTTTCATGTTTTTGACCTTGCTTTCTTTCCACAGGAAAAGCGGCATGGCCACCAAAAATAGACCAATTGTACCTCCTCCAATGTATTTGGGTGCCTGTGGATGCCCTTCTTCCAAGGAAAGACCGTAAAATATAGAGCCAAGGGAAGCGAGCATGATCAGAAAAACGATATGTTTGAGTTTTATCTTCATTGAGAGTAATTGATTAATTTTCTGCGATATGCGGTCAACATTTTTGATTTACTGATAAAGCCTTCGTACTTGCCATCTTTAATGACAGGTAAATTCCAAGCACCGCTATCCTGAAACTTTTTCATTACCTGTTTCATATTGTCCGTTTCGTAGAATATAATCTCTGGCGGGGCATGCATCAAATTTTTCACAAAAACCGTGTCATAGAGTTCGGTATCGAACATCATGGGCCTGATATCGTCCAAGACGATTATGCCTATCAGTTTCTTTTCATCATCCAACACGGGAAATAGGTTCCTTTTGGACTTGGATACGGATTGATGGAGCATTTCGCCTAATGACATTTTAGGGTGAACGGGCTTAAAGTTCTTTTCGACAACATCGTCCATTTCCATGAGTCCAAGTACCATCTGGTCCTTATTGTGCGATAAGAGCGCTCCGATCTTGGCCAGTTCCTTGGTGTAAATGGTGTAGTCCAGGGCGTTTTTGGTTATCAAATAAGAGATTGCCGCTGTAATCATTAGAGGGACAAAGAGTTGATATCCACCTGTAATTTCTGCAATCAAGAAAATTGCGGTCAAGGGTGCGTGGATTACCCCTGCAATGAGACCTGCCATACCGATCAATGTAAAGTTGCTTTCCGAAACCGATAACCCCAACCCCAAATTGTTGATGACCTTGGCGACAACGTTGCCCAATGCACTGCCCATCACCATGGTTGGAATGAAAACCCCTCCTGCTCCTCCCGCACCTATGGTGGTCGTCATGGCAATTGCCTTAAAAATGGTGATTCCGAACAGAAGCGCTATTACTACCCAAATATTATCGGTAAAGGCATCGAAAGGGGTGGTGCCCAGAGCTTTTAAATGGTCGCCATCCAACAGATTGTTAATGAATCCGAAACCTTCACCATAGAGTGGGGGAATGGCGTACAACATGATTCCAATAGCAACACCACCTACCAAAAGTTTGTATTTGGGACTTTTCAATTTTTTGAAAAGCGATAAAATCGCAAAGTACATTTTGGTAAAATAAATGGATGCAAAACCTGTGCCCACACCCAAGAGAACGTAGAAGGCCGTATCTTCCAGTTTAAAACCTTCGGACAGGGAAAAACTGAACAATACTTCGTTTCCCAAAAAGAAATAAGAGGTCAACACGCCCGAAATCGATGCCAAAAGCAAAGGGAGCATGGACATCATAGTCAAATCCAACGTAAAAACTTCGACCGCAAAAATGATGGCGGCAATGGGTGACTGGAAAATGGAGGCTATGGCCCCGGCGGATGCGCAAGCGACCAAGAGCGTCCTTGTCTTTGCATCTATATGGAAAAATCGGCTCAAATTGGAACTGACCGCCGAACCGGATTTTACGGCTGGCCCCAACAAACCCACAGAACCACCGAAACCTACGGTGAGGGGAGCGGTGATCAAAGGGGTGTAAATGTCCTTTAGCTTGAGCAGGCCCCGTTTTTTCGAGAGGGAGAATATAATGGAGGAGACGGCATGTTGTAAGGGCTCTTTATGTATGAATTTTACGTAGAGGTAGACCAAGGTTAGACCTATGGTGGGCAGTATGAAGTATAATTGGTTTTCCGAGAAAACGATTCCTTTTTTTAGGAGTGACTCGATAAAATAGGTGGAGTTCTTCACGGTAACCGCGACCAATCCTGCCAAAAAACCTACGATTAGGCTCATTATCTGAATAAAGGTCCTGTTGGAGATATTTCTATATCGCCATTTTAGGAATCGGGTGAGCACTTTTTTGTTGCTGTAGGGCATGGAGGTCCGTAATACCGATTAAAAGTATTAAAAAATCCCGCTTACAAAACGGGATTTTCTTATATCACAAGTCCAATTTTAAATGGAGCTCTTTTAGTTGCTCGTCGTCAATGTTCGCTGGGGCATCGATCATTACATCGCGTCCGCTATTGTTCTTTGGGAATGCAATGTAGTCCCGAATGGTCTCCTGTCCGCCCAAAATCGCCACCAATCTGTCCAGACCAAATGCGATGCCACCGTGTGGAGGTGCACCATATTGGAAAGCATCCATCAAAAATCCGAATTGTGCTTTGGCCTCTTCCGGGGTAAAGCCCAAATGTTTGAACATGGTCGCTTGGGTCTCCTTGTCATAGATCCGTATGGAACCACCGCCAATTTCGTTTCCGTTCAGCACCAAATCATAGGCGTTGGCCTTTACTTCTCCGGGTTTTGAGTCCAGCAATTCCAACTGACCTGGTTTTGGGGAAGTGAAAGGGTGGTGCATGGCATGGTATTTTCCGGTTTCCTCATCCAGTTCCAACAATGGAAAGTCCACGACCCATAATGGCGCGAACTCATCTGCTTTTCTAAGGCCCAAGCGTGTTGCCAATTCCATTCGCAATGCGCTTAATTGGGCGCGTGTTTCGTTGGTGTTGCCTGAAAGTACGCAGATAAGGTCACCAGGTTTTGCCCCGGTGGTCTCTGCCCATTTGTCCAAATCTTCTTGGTCGTAGAACTTGTCCACAGATGATTTATAGGTTCCGTCTTCGTTGCATTTTACATACACCATTCCCTTGGCACCTACCTGAGGTCTCTTGACCCAATCGATTAGACCATCTATTTCTTTTCTGGTGTACTCCGCAGCCCCGGGTACTGCAATACCCACAACCAATTCGGCCGAATTGAACACATTGAAATCTTTGTGCTGTGCTACTGTGTTAAGCTCTCCGAATTCCATCCCAAATCGGATGTCGGGCTTATCGTTTCCATAAAGTCGCATGGCATCATCGTAGGTCATGCGAGGGAATTTGTCCACTTCCACACCTTTGATTTCTTTTAGAAGATGCTTGGTCAGACCTTCAAAAGTGTTCAGGATGTCTTCCTGTTCCACAAACGCCATTTCACAATCGATTTGTGTGAACTCCGGCTGGCGGTCGGCACGAAGGTCTTCGTCCCTAAAACATTTCACAATTTGGAAATATTTGTCCATTCCTCCGACCATCAACAATTGTTTGAAGGTCTGGGGAGATTGGGGAAGGGCATAAAACTGCCCTTCGTTCATGCGGCTCGGAACCAAAAAGTCCCTCGCACCCTCAGGAGTGGATTTTATCAAATAAGGTGTTTCAATATCAATAAAACCTTGGTCGGACAGATATTTTCTGACCTCCATGGTCACCTTGTGCCTAAATATAAGTTTGTTCTTTACCGGATTTCTTCTAATGTCCAGATAACGGTACTTCATTCGTATGTCCTCTCCGCCATCGGTTTCATCTTCAATGGTAAAGGGGGGCAGGAGGGATTCATTAAAGATCGTAAGCTCGGTTACGAGCACCTCGATTTCTCCAGTGGGAATATTCGGGTTTTTGGAAGCCCGCTCTATAACCTGCCCCTTGGCTTGGATAACGGTTTCACGTCCCAGTTCGCGAGCTTGTTCCAATAGTTCTTTGGAAGTGCGTTCTTGGTCGAACACCAATTGGGTGATGCCGTAGCGGTCACGAAGGTCTACCCATGCCACGAAACCTTTGTCGCGTAGCTTGTGTACCCATCCACTTAATATTACCTCTGAACCTATGTCCGATGCCCTCAGGGCACCACAAGTATTGCTTCTGTACATGATGTTTGTTATGAGAGCGCAAATTTAATAGGAATGTGGATATTTTATAGGAGATATACTGTTTTTCTCTTGGACTTGTGTTTTGAAATTCCAAAATGGTCATTAAACCTCATATCTCTTAACGTTAAATTAACATTAGAAATTGAAGTTGAGTAACTTTTGGTAGGCTATAAGGCAAAATTCTCCGATAAAACGATTCAATTTTAACACTTATGAATTAATTAACTGATTGATATAGTGTGAATTGCCTTTTTAAAGTTAATTTAATGTAAACTAAATGTTATGTAAATGTGTGATTAATGTAAAATTTAAGTAACTTTGATTCGTTATCATATTGATACTAACAATATTAAATCCCATATAAATATGAAAAAAGCAGTATTTTTTTTGGCGGTGATGTTTGCGGTTGGTGTATCTGCACAAGATACCAAGCCGACCTTTGAAAAAATGGGAAATATGGTGAAAGCCACTTATTTTCATGACAATGGTGAAATTGCCCAAACAGGTTATATGTTGAACGGAAAGTTACATGGAGATTGGGTAATGTTCAATGTTGAAGGAAAAAAAATTGCCACCGGCCAATACGACAACGGAGAAAAGACCGGTAAATGGTTCTTTTGGAAAAATGATGAATTAAATGAAGTTGACTTTACGGATAACCGTATTGTGCAAGTAAAAAGTTGGAGCCAAGGCGATGCCGTAACGGTAAACAAATAAGCGAATAAACCAATGTTTAAAAAAAAGCCCCGACCATTTGGTCGGGGCTTTTTTTTATTGCTTTGCACTATATTATGTAGTTGCAGTTTCAATTTGTTCTTGTTTGCGTTCTTGCCTTGCCAACTTTCTTTTTCTAATCCTTAGCTTTAGTTTGTATACCAAAGTGAATAGGATGGGCACAACAATCAATGTAAGGAAGGTCGCCACCAACAATCCGTAGATTACGGTCCAAGCCAATGGTCCCCAGAATATTACGTTGTCACCTCCAAAATAAATACCAGGGTCAAACTCGCTCATTAGGGTAAAGAAGTTGATATTGAATCCTGTTGCCAACGGAATCAAACCTAAAATGGTGGTAATGGCAGTTAGCAATACGGGACGCAATCTCGATTTTCCTCCTTTTACAACGGATTCCAAGAAATCATCAGGCTCCAAAAGCCCATCTTCATCAAGGTCTAATTTCACCTTTTTCCTATCAATAAGCAATTGGGTGTAATCCAATAGTACCACACCATTGTTCACCACAATACCTGCCAGGGATATAATTCCCATCATGGTCATCATGATAACAAATGCACTTCCCGTAGCAACGATACCGCCAAATACGCCTATCAAACTCAAGAAAATTGCAAGCATGATAATGCCCGGTTTACTGATCGAGTTGAATTGGAATATCAGAATAAAGAATATCAGTCCTAGACCGGTGAAAAAAGCACCCATCAAAAAGGCCATTTGCTTATTTTGTTCCTCTATCTGACCTGTATAATCTATTTTGATATCATCCGGAAGATTTTCGAAATCGTTCATTTCTTCCTGAATTTTGCCCACAATGGCACCGGCATCCGTATAGCCCGAAGCCAACGCGGAATAAACGGTTACCACCCGTTTTACATCCCGGTGTTTTATGGCGCTGAACCCAGTGCTATTGGTCTGTTTGGTGACCGCGGAAATAGGAACTTCCTTGATCTGTCCACTGGATGGGTCCCTAAATGTGATGCGCTGGTTGAAAAGTGCACTGGTATTGTACCGGTCCTCTTCGTTGAACCTCACATAAATATCGTAATCTTCACCACCTTCTTTGTAAATACCGGCTTTGGAACCGAAGATGGAACTACGTAGCTGCTGACCAATTTGGCCAGTCGCAATACCCAGTTCACCTGCTTTTTTACGGTCCACCTGTACCAACATGGATGGCTTGGATTTGTTTACATCTATCTTGAGCTCATCAATTCCGGGAATGTTCCTTGAATTGATAAAATTTCGCATTCTTTCCGCGGTATTGATCAATTCGGTATAATCCTCTCCCTCCAATTCTATATTGATGGGGTAACCGACGGGAGGCCCAACGGCGTCTTTTTCAACGGAAATGGCAACACCAGGATACACATCTTTCAATGCTTCCTGAACTTTTCTCAAAAGTTCTTGGCTATCCGCACCTTCACGGTATTTGAATTCCCGCAAGGTGGCCGTGATTTTACCCCTGTTCGGCATTTCCGCACTGGAACCACCATCGGTCTGGGGGTTACCGGCACCTTCTCCTACTTGGGATACGGCACTTTCGGTCATAAAATTGTAGTCACCGTTCATGTAAGCGTCCGAATTGATGATGTCGTATACCCGCTCTTCAATGTCCTTGGTGATTCGATTTGTCTTTTCTATATCGGTCCCTTCAGGATATTCGATATAGACAATGATCTGGTTGGGCTTGTTATCTGGGAAAAACTCCACCTTGGTTCTTTGGCTGCCTACGGAAGCACCAAAACCAATAAAAGCGATCACAAGTAGGACAAAAGTGGTAATGGCAATAAAAATGGGCCTTCTTCCAGCAAGGGAATAGCGAAGAGTCTTTTCGTAAAAGCTTTCCCATTTGGGAAGGATCCTATTTTGGAATATCCCAGCCCAGTTTCTAAGGAACAAACGGTAAATCCATAACATGATTGCCGTAAGTACCATTAGGGATCCCAATGACCTATATGCTCCACCGAAGATAACGATGAGAATACCGATTGCGGAAATAATGGATGTAATGCGCACAATCTGTTTTAGGGGCATCTCTTTGTCCTCAGTGGTCATATATCTAGATACCAGAACCGAGTTAAAGAAGATCGCCACAAATAGGGATGACCCCAAAACCACCGACAGGGTAATAGGGAAGTACTTCATAAACTGCCCCATGATTCCCGGCCAAAGTCCCAAGGGCACAAAGGCTGCAACTGTAGTCAGCGTGGATATGATAATGGGGAACGCAATTTCGCCGATACCTTTTTTCGCGGCTTCGATACGGGGCATTTTTTCCTCGTCCATAAGGCGATAAATGTTCTCCACGACCACAATACCGTTGTCCACCAACATTCCCAATCCCATAATAAGACCAAAAAGGATCATAGTGTTCATGGTGTAGCCCAAAACGTTCAATATCATCAGGGACATAAACATGGACATTGGGATAGCGAAACCTACGAACAATGCATTTTTGAAACCTAAAAAGAACATCAGGACGGTCACCACCAAGATGATACCGAAGATGATATTGTTTACCAGATCATCTACTTGACCAATGGTCTTGGAAGATTGGTCGTTGGCTATGGTTACCGTAAGATCTTGAGGAAATTCATTCTCAATGGCATCGTCAACGATTACTTTGATCTGGTCCACTGCGTCGACCATGTTTTTACCGGAACGTTTTTTTACATCGAGCATTACCACGGGGTGTCCAAACTCCCGTGCATATGTGGTCTTTTCCTCTTCCTTAAAGGTAACCTTGGCGATATCCTTTAGGTAGATGGGGTTTCCGTTTTCGGATTTCACCACAAAGTTCTCCAGTTCGTTTGGCTCATCGATTTCTCCAACTATCCTAATGGTTCTACGTTGCCCGCTGGCCACAAGATTTCCGGCCGAAGTGGTCAGGTTTTCGTTGCTAATACTGTTGATGACATCGTTGAAACTGACTTTGGCAGCCATCATCTTGTAAATGTCCACGGCAACTTCCACTTCTTTTTCTTGGGCACCGCGAATGTCCACTTGTTTGATTTCTTGAAGGCCTTCTATTTCGTCTTCCAAGTATTCACCGAACTCTTTGAGTCTTTCAATAGGGTAATCCCCGGAAATATTGATGTTGAGTATGGGTATTTCCTCGGAAAGGCTCAAGTCAAAAACATTGGGTTCTACTTTGGCCCCGTTAAAGGTGGGCCAATCCTCCCCGGCTGTTTTGGAGTCGACTTCGTCCTTTACTTTTTGAAGGGCTGCCTCGACCGAAATGTTTTCATCAAACTCCACAATGATCATGGAGTAATCCTCTTGTGATGTAGAGGTGATCTCTACCAGATTGCTTACGGTCTTGAGTTCGTCTTCAAGTGGGTCTGTAATGAGTTTTTCAATGTCCTCCGCGGTGTTTCCCGGATAGATTGAACTTATGTATATCTTGGTCTCCTTTACCTCTGGGAAGCTTTCCCTGGGCATACTAAAATAAGCCATGCCACCAAGGATAAGGATAACCAGGATCAGCACATACATTGTGGTCTGGTTATCGATGGCCCAAGAGGACAGCCGAAACTCCTTGTCTACACTTTTCTTTTGTTTGCTCATAATTTATTTGCTTTGGCTGTCTAGCTATTTTTTATGTTGACTTTTTGTCCTTCTTTCACACTTCGGGCACCTTCATCGATAATGGCATCCCCTTCATTTATTCCGGAAAGTACTTCAACGTAATCGCCTTGTGTTTTTCCTGTTTTGATCACTACTTTTTTGGCTACTGGATCATTCTGAATGGAATCGGCATCCACCAAATACACATATTGCTCGCCATCGGCGTTTTCTGACAGTACACTTTGCGGGATAAGTATGGCCTTTTCACTGGTATAATCATTGATCATTACTCTTGCGGTAAGATTTGGTTTTACCTTGCCATCTAGGCTTGGTACTGGAATTTCAGCTGTAAAAGATCTATTACTGGGGTTGATGAAATTTCCGGTTTGCCTGATTGTTGTGGTAACACTATCGCCAAGAACAGGGAAGTACACTTTAACGTCTTTACCAGGGGTAACATTTGGTAAGTGGCTCTCTGGAACTTCCACGTTGATGTACATATTGGAAAGGTTCACAATTCGGAACACTTCGGAACCTGGACCTGGGCTAACCACGGTCCCCTCATCTTTTATAACATCGTCGATGATACCTGTAAACGGGGCACGTATGCTCGATTTTCCTACTTGGCTTTCCATCTGTTTTACGGCACTTTGTTGTGCTTCGTAATTGGTCTTGGCTTGCAAATACTGTATTTCAGACCCAATATTTTGTTCCCAAAGTCTTTTTTGACGTTCAAAAGTAGTCTTGCTCAATTCAGCCTGTGTTTTGAGCTGTGCCAACTGACTGGACAGTCCACCATCATCGATTGTGGCCAGTAATTGTCCTTTGGAAACATTTTGACCTTCTTTTACGTAAACGCGATTCAAGGTCCCGGACATTTCGGGATATATGAGTACGTTTTGCTTGGTCATAACATCTCCTTGAAGTTCCAAGTAGTGGTCAAATTTCTCTGGATGCACCTCAATTGTGGTTACCAAGGGCAGTTTTTCGGATTTATCTAGCAGCGCAATGGCAGAATCCAAGGATTTCAACTGTTTTTCCAATGCTTTCTTTTGGCTGGAAACCTCTGCATGTTTGGAACGGATTGTCTCAATGTCCTTGCTAGCCAACGCTTTGTCCAAAGACTTGTTGCTGTTGCCTCCGCAAGAAGCCAGAACTACTGCGGTTAGTGTTATATATATTGCTTTTCTCATGATGGAATGGTTTTCTCTTTTGTTATTTGTTTAAAATATTTTCCAGTGCTGTCTTTTTGTTGATGACATCTACCATGGATTGTAAATATTCCTGTTGGCTTGTATACAATTGGGTTTGGGCCTGTCTCAATTCAAAGCTGGTCGCCAATCCTTCCTCATATTTAACCTGATTTTTGTTTTCTATGCGTTCGGCCAGTTCCAAGTTTTCTTTGGAAGTCCCATACTGCTCTATAGCAAGGATATAATCACTTTTGGCACTTTCCAATTGGAGGCGGATCTGTGCTTGGGCCTCGGTGAACTGTGTCTTGGCCTTTTCCAAAGCTATCTTGGCGCGCTGTGTGCTTGCACTTCTGCCGAGAGAACTGAAGATAGGTATGTTAAGGTCTACTCCTAAAATGGATGACCCGAACCATTGCTGACCGCTGTCCAAAAAGTTAAAATCATTACTGAAGGAGTTTCCTCCGTAGTTGATAAAGGCATTCAATGTGGGAAGCGCACGACTCTTGGCCAATTTTAATTCCAAAAACCGTTGTTCGTTGAGGTTGGCGGCCATTTTATAGTCCACATTGTTCTCAATATTAAATTCGGAATCAATTAACCCAAAATCAATTTCCTTTTGGGTAAGGTCATCCAGATTTTCGGTCAAAATCGTCGGTGTCTCAATGGGAAGACCCAGTACCAAGTTCAACATTTGAAGGGTTATCTCCTCCATTCGGCGGGCATTTTTCAGCTGGTTGTCCACCGTTGAGAGTGTTATCTGTAATTGATCCACGCTTTCCTCATCACCAAGGCCATTTTCATAGATTCGCTTGGTTTCGTAGAGGTTTTCTTCCAGTGTGGATTTGTTCTTTTCCGAAATCTGAACACTTTCTCGAGCTAAAAGCACATTTCCATAGGCTTCCACCACAGATTTTCGGACTTCCAGTTCCGTTTTTTCTTTATTGTTCTGGCTGTATTCCAAAAAAGTTTTGGTGGCCTGAACACCAACAATGTAGGACCCGTCAAATATCTGTTGCCTTAGGGTTGCTGTTGCTGACATGGATTGTGCTTGACCAAATACAACTTCTTGATACGTTCCAGGCTCCCCACCAAAAAACTCGGCAGGAATCTGTGAAACAGGTTGTTTTAACTGGTTTTGATAGCTAACGGCACCATTGATCTGCGGAAGTCCGGTTGCAATGGTCTCCCATTTTTGCTTTTGGGCATCTACAATGTCTCGCTCAGCGTTTATGGAGCTATAGTTGTGCTCCAATGCATAGGCAATGGCCTGGTCCAAACTAAGGCTTGGTATGGTATCCTGAGCGGATGCCAGCCATGGTAATATAAGTAATAGACTGATTAACGTTTTTTGCATTTATTGATTATTTGAATTGATGATTGAGTTGAGTATTTTTCTTCCTTCTGGAGTTACAATGCCCCTTAAATGATATTCCAGATAATAATCCATTAGTTCCGCCTTACTGAAAATTTCCGTGGGAAACAGGCCATTGTCCTTTAAACTGGTTATCCCCGTAAAATAAATTCGAGATACAAATTCCACGTTTAAGTTGTCCCTGTAAATTCCCATTTGCATACCACGCTTAACATTTTTGGCTACGCAACGATGGGTGCATTCAAATTGTACTTCCTTGAGGGACGTATAGATTTTTGGGTAATATTTCTGTAGTTGGTACAGCGGTGATGATTTTTCATCTTTTAAATGAAGCATCACAAACCTTTTGATCTCATAAAGCTCTTCAATAGGATTTTTTTGCAATGCCACGATATCATCTATGCCGCATACGATAAAATCGGTCATCGACATTGCCGTTTGCTCAACCAGATCCGTTTTGTTTTTGAAATGGGAGTAGATCGTTTTCTTGGATATCCCCAGTTCGTTTGCCAAATCGTCCATGGTAATGCTCTTAAAACCTAGGTTTAAGAACATTTCGCCCGCTTTTTGAATAATCTTTTCCCTCATAATCAGGGGCAAATGTAAAGATGGAAACTTTAAAAACAAAAAAAGTTTCCATGGTTTTACAATTTTTTAACGAAGGGTTTTTATCATTTGTTTCAACTGGACTCTTTTGTATTGGCAAATACAGGGCTAAGTTGTGCATCTTTGTCGATGGTATCGCCATCAATGTTTCCCAATCGCCATAAAAAGGGACTGAACTGAAGTAAGTATTTCTTCTTGCTGTTAGTTTTCTTCTGATGTATCATGATTTTCGTTTTTGATTTTTCTCACATATGTTTTAAAAGCTTCTTCGCCTTCCTCTTTCCAAAATTGGTCGTAGTGCTTCCATTCATCAAAATCCCTTCTCCAAGACCGACATTTATTGGACGATTTAATCTTCTTTTTGTGACTGGAGCCTCCTTTGCTTTTTCCTCCGCCTCCGCCAAAGCCGAACAACAGTTTAGCTAAAATAAAGACGCCCAAAGCTTGCCAGTAGGTAACGGTTCCCACACCAAAAAGGTCTGGCATCAACCAGTTCCAAAGCCGCATCAGCAGATAATTGGCCAGCAGGAATATCACGACCCCCAATATGACCATGGCAATAACTTTAACCACCTTTTTCACGGTTCTCTCCACCTTCTTTTCTACCGCTTTCTCGAATTCTTTTTTATGTTCCATAACTCAGTTCTTTTAAATTCTCTAATGTTTTTGATAGTTCCGACATGGCCCTGTGCCTTCTGGACATTAAAGTGCCTTGCGGTATTCCTGTTCTTTCTGTTATTTGTTTGTAATTGTATCCTTCAAAATCAATGGCGATAATGATATCCCTGTACGCAGGTTTTAAATCTTCTACGGCTCTTTTGAGTGCTTGTTCCATTTCCGGAGAGTAGCGGTTGTCCGCATCCCCATAAAAAAACTCGGCAAATTCCCGCCATTGTTGGTCTATATCTTCGCTGGGAAGTTTCCGCTCTTTTTTGCCGCGCATAATATCTATGATCCTGTTTCTAATGGCATTGTAAACGAATCCCCCTACGTTGGTTATGGGCAAGGCATCATCTGACCGTGAAAACATCCGCAGGGCAACATCCTGTACAATATCTTCCGCATCCCTTTCCGATGTATCCCTGATCTTGGACTGCACATAGGAGCGCAGCGAGCCATACTCCTCGGTAAAGAAGTCGGTCAGGTTGTTGCGATTATCGGTTTTGGCTGCCATTCGGTCGAATCAGGTTGCTTTTCACTTATAGAGACGAACAAAAACTATTTCATTGCAATTTTTCTGAATTTTTTTTTCAAAAGATTCCTTTTTTGGAAGGGAGGATACTTTGTATCCGGCTTTTAAGACGCTAAGTCCATCACAAATTGAATATTTGAATGTATTTTTGGCTCTATGTCAGATATCGATATCATTAGTCAGTATAGGGAGCAGTTTGTTACGTACCTCAATGAAAGGAACCAGTTAGGGGAGCCGAAGAATCTCTACGATCCCGTGAAATATATTTTGGGATTGGGGGGTAAAAGAATGCGGCCCATCCTCACTTTAATGACCGCCGAGGCCTTTGGAGGTAAGGTAGAGTATGCTATGGACGCTGCATTGGCAGTGGAGATGTTCCACAACTTTTCCTTGGTCCACGATGATATTATGGATGATGCCCCATTGAGGCGGGGAAAGGTCACTGTCCATGAAAAATGGGATGTCAATACAGGGATTTTGTCGGGCGATGCCATGTTGATTTTGTCCTATCAGTTCTTTGAAAGTTATCCGGCAGAAACTTATGTTGAACTCACCAAATTGTTTAGTAAAACTGCACTTGAGGTATGTGAAGGGCAACAGTACGATGTGGATTTTGAGACCCGGGACGATGTAACCATTCTCGAATACCTCAAAATGATTGAATATAAGACCTCTGTTTTGGTCGCTGCCGCTATGAAGATGGGGGCCATCGTGGCAAAAGCGTCCCAAAAAGATGCCGATGCCATTTACGAATTTGGACGTAATCTGGGTATTGCCTTCCAATTACAGGATGATTATTTGGATGCCTTTGGAGACCCTAAAACCTTTGGTAAGCAGGTCGGGGGCGATATCATGGAAAACAAAAAGACCTATTTGTACTTAAAATCCTTGGAAAAAGCCTCCAAAGATGACCAAGAAGGGCTGTTGCACCTTTATTCCATTAAACCTGATGATTCTACCGATAAAGTCGAGGCGGTAAAAACTATTTTCAAGGAAAGTGGTGCAGTGGAAGAAACCAAGTACGCGATAAAGAGTTTTACGCAAAAAGCATTTGATGCCCTGTCCGAAACTGGCTTGCCTGAGAAAAACAAGGCTTTGCTAAAGCAATTTGGTGAAAGTTTAATGGAACGGACCGTTTAGAACATTCGCTTAAACAAAGCTCTGATGAAGGGCATGGGTTTAGGAGCTGTTACTATTTTAAGCTCTTCCCACAAATTTGTCTCGTTCTCGAGAAATTTTAAGATTAATGAAGCCTTTCTTCGTTTGAACATGGACTCGAAAATTTCATGTCCCAAGTGATTGTTCTCGCACAGAATATCCAACAAGAGCATATCGTAGAAGAGAAACCTATTTTTTTGATTGAATTCTGTCAACAGCTTGCCCGTTTTTAGGTGGTTCACCAATTTAGGCACTATTCTACTAGTGTTGTAAAAGGTATAGCCCGTACTTGGTTTGGCCCATCCTCCTGCAATTCCTATATTAAAAATCCGATTGGTATTATGTTGATGAAACGGATAGCAGGTCATTGGAATGCTGCCAAATTCGGTTTCTTTAATAGTGTAGGGAGTATTCCCAAGATTAGTGGCAATATATGTTTTGATGGCCTCCTCATAGTCATTTTTGTCCAAAAGATGCTCGGAGAACAGAGTGTATTCTACCAACGCTTCGTTATCTGAAAAGGGAAGCACATACATAAAGCGTGTGTTGCCTTTCTGCTCCACCGAAAAGTCCATAAAAGTAGCTTCTTTTGAATCAAATACCGACTGTTCGGTTTTAATTTGCCAACCAACAAAGTGTTGTTGTAAAACGGGAAATTTACTTTGTTTTAAAGGAAGGGAAGGATCATAGAGGCTGGAAAATACCGTTCGTCCCAAATATTTTTGAGAGGAAGTCGTAACCAAAACTTCGTTTTCCTGTTCGTCAATGTGTTGCACTTCTTCCTGCACCCAAGTAATGTTCGGATATGCCCTTACTTTTGGTAAAAAGTGGTTGTAAAAGTCAATGCCACGGAGCATTTTATAGGTGTAGGGAGCAATCGAAGTTGACTTTTGAAGCTGCTTTCCACCCACGTAAATGGAGTCCCAAGTTTTATAAAGCAACTTATCGAATTCGCCTAAGCCACGTTCCCAAAAGCACCAAGTTCGGTCGTTCTTGGATTTATCGTCTTTGTCCAACACCAAAATGGTTTTGGATGCAAAGAATTCATCCTTGCCCAAGGCATCTGCCAGTAACAGTCCAGCGGCACCTGCGCCAATAATTATATAATCGTAGTGGGACATGGAGTAAAAATAAGCAAAGGAAGTGTAGAATGAACTCAACTTGCTACGGTAAATTTACTCCTGCCCTCAAACACTAATTCTACTTGCCGGGAATGGACTCCGGCCAAGTTTTACGGTATTCATCCATTGTGGCCTCATAGCTTTTGGCTAGTGATTCTGCCTCATCTTCGGCATACAGGTCTTTTGCCTTATCAAAAAAATCTTCCTCTTCATCCTCAAGGTGATGCTCCACTTTCTCGATTAATTTTTTTAAGGTTGCCAACCAATGCGGAGAACTCATGTCCGTATCATTGAGTTCATCAATCAACTCATCCATTTCATGATGCTCCGCCATTCCATGCCTGGCATCTTCTTGCATCTCATCGCTATCCACCAAGGGTGAATAAAAGTAACGTTCTTCGGCTACGGCATGTACCTCAAGTTCTCTTTGTAGTTGTTCCCATAGCTCCTTTCGTTCTTCGGTATCGCCAGATGTGTTACGGATTTTATGGCATAATTCCCTTTGGATATCATGGTCTTTTTTAATGGCTTTATAAATCTTCATATACTTTTTGTTTTAAGATAAAGGTAAACCTCACCTTTTTGGAAGATTAGCTCATTCAGACAAATTATTGATAGAATTGGTTTTTTTATATTCAGGATGGTAGAGTATGAGAAACGATTTAGAAAACCGTGTACCGTAGCCCAAAGAAACCCCGAATCCCTTGATTGGGTCCGTACACATAACTTGGGTCAAAAGTTAAGGCATAAGGATTGTTTGGTGTAGCTACGGCATTGCCATTATTGTCAAAAGTTACTTCCTTATCAAAAGGGTCGCTAGCACGGGCGATGATAAATGGATTGCCACGGTTCGGGGTCCAGTCCAATAAGTTTTTAATGCCTCCGTACACTTCAAAATTATTTAACCCCTTGTAGGTAAATTGGATATTCTGGATGCTCCAAGTAGGGGAGTATTCGCTTCGTGGATCCAAATCGCCCAATAGCGGCAAGCGCATCGGGCCATATAAATTTCCCGTATAATCGGCCGTTAGGTGGAGCGACCTAAAAGTGTACGATAGATTCCACGTAGCGGTAATACTTTCGGTAAGGATTTGCTGTTGGGTGACCCCATTTTCGGTGTTGCTTACATCCTGCCAAGTAGCTCCCACCATAATTTTAAAACTGCTCGGAAAAGCAATATCCACGTTGGCACTTATCCCTTGAGAAACGGATTTGCCATCCAGATTATCATAAATGATCTGGTTGGGATTGGTCTCATAATCGGGCAAGATTACGTTCGAGAATCGGGTATAAAAAGCTGAAGCATCCAATCCGATGAAGGTACCGTTATCGCTATATATTTTCTTTAAATAATTGATATTGACATTGACAGACCGTTCTGGTTTCAATTCCTCGGCAATAACCACTTCTCTAGACCCCGTCAGTGCTGCGTGATCTTCCGTAAATAAATTAACTACGCGAAACCCTGTCCCAGCATTTACACGGAAAATATCATTGTCGGAAATCTTCCATTTGTACGCGGCCCTCGGGGTTAGAATATTGCCGTGCCTTTGATCATAATCATACCGCAGGCCTGCCAAAAAAGAATGTTTGGGAGCAAAGGAGTATTCATCCTGTGCAAATACACTGGGAATCCAAATCTTGTCCGCCTCGGTGGTCGCTGGCGTATTGTCATCATAGTAATTATAACGAACCGCGCTCCCAAATAGCAAATCATGGTTCCCAGCAGTCCTGTCCCAGGTCAGTTGGGCAAAACCAATACGCTGGTCGGCCAAGTACTCTGTGTCGCCATATACCGAGTTTTGGTTGTGGTCGTTATAGGAGAAGGAGAGGAGAAACTTTTCCTCAAACGGCAACTGATACTTGCCCAACAACTCCCAACGTCTTGTATAGATGCTTTCCCCATAAATCTCATCCCCGCCACGATACTCTGGGGTCCATTGCATTTCTCCGCCCCAGCGATCTTCATAAAAAAAGCGCCCAGCCAACGAGAGCAAACGGTTATGCTCTCGTTCAAAATCCCATTTTTGAAATAGCGAAATACGATCTTGCAGGGTAAGATCTGTAAAATTGTCGCCATTGTTGTCCACAGGAACATCGTAATTAAAGTAGTTGATGCCCAAAAGCAGGTTTGTTTTATCACTGACGGATATTTTGCTGCCCACATCCAAATTGTATTCGCCCCAGCCTGTAGCAAAGCCATCAGCAAAGAACTCCGGAGCACTAATGGCTTTTTTTGTGATGATGTTAATCAATCCGCCCACAGCTTCGCTGCCATAAAGTGAAGACGCAGGCCCTTTCACGATTTCAATCTGCGCGATCAGCGAGTTTGGGATGCCAGTGAGTCCGTAGACCGTACCCAAACCACTCACAATGGGCATTCCATCAATAAGAACCAAGGTATAAGGCCCTTCCAATCCGTTGATGTGGATATCGCCCGTGTTGCACACATTGCAATTGATCTGTGGTCGAACCCCGTTCACATTTTGGAGCGCATCAAAAACGCTGGCTGTGGGATTCTTTTTCAAAAAAGCAGGGGAGTAAACCTCTACGGGTACTGGACTTTCCAATCGGCTAACAGGTTTAAGGGTGCCCGTCACCACAGTTTCTTCCAAACTTTGTGCAGAAGCTTCGAGCTGTATGTTGATGGTTTTATGGGCTCCCGACCCCAAATTGATTTTGGTTTGATAGGGCTGATACCCCAATGATGTCACCAATACCATATAGTCTCCTGCTGGAATGTCGGTCAACTCAAATGCACCATCAATATCCGTAGCGGTACCAATTTCCGTGCCTTTCAATAATACGTTGGCCAAGGGTAAGGGTTCCCCGTTGTCGGTCACCTTTCCGCTCAGGGATGTAGTCTGTGCGAAACAATAACTGCTAGTTAAGGCTATCCATAAAAGGATGCTATGTTTATGAAATGATTTCAATTAGTATAAAATTAAATTTAGACAAATCTAAAAATAGATTTTGTCAAATAAAAATGTATTTTTGAAAAAATATTTTTTGATGACTCGATCAGAGGAGAATTATTTAAAGACAATTTTTCATTTGGGAGGTGGTGACTCCAAGTCCATTACCACCAATGCCATTGCGGAGCAGATGGAGACAAAACCATCTTCGGTAACGGACATGGCCAAGAAATTGTCAGAAAAAGGATTGGTGGACTATGTGCGCTATCAAGGGGTGTCGTTGACAGCTGTGGGAGTGAAAACGGCCTTGTCCATTATCAGAAAACACCGTCTATGGGAAGTTTTTTTGGTAAAGAAGCTAGATTTTACCTGGGATGAGGTGCACGAAGTAGCGGAACAGTTGGAACACATCAAAAGTGAAAAATTGGTTGATAAAATCGATGAGCTTCTGGATTTTCCCAAGTATGATCCGCATGGGGACCCCATTCCCACCAAAGATGGAAAGTTCCAAGAGCGGGATGAAAAATTACTCAGTGAAATGCCCATCAATTCTCAAGGAGTTTGCGTGGGGGTGAAAGACTCCTCCGTACCTTTTTTAAAGTTTTTGGACAAGAACAGAATCGCTTTGGGAAATACCATCAAAGTATTGGACAAGGAAGATTTTGACAATTCTCTTCGTATTCAAATGGATGGAAAGGAAATGCGGATATCACATCAAATTGCAGCTAACCTCTATGTAAAAAAGAACGACTGATGGAACAAGTAATTCAATATTTTCAAGAAATAGACCCCGTATTGGCGGCATTGTACGCAACTCTTTTTACTTGGGGATTGACTGCGGCGGGAGCAGCTCTAGTCTTCTTTTTTAAAGGCATGAACCGTGCATTGCTGGATGGAATGCTCGGATTTACGGGAGGGGTTATGGTAGCCGCAAGTTTTTGGAGTTTGTTGGCTCCTGGAATAGAAATGAGCCCGGGCGATGGTTTTGTAAAGGTAATTCCAGCTGCGGTTGGTTTTTTGCTTGGAGCAGGTTTTATTTTTGGATTGGACAAGATTTTGCCCCACTTACATATCAACTTTAAAATGAGTGAAGCCGAAGGGGTAAAAACCCCTTGGCACCGAACCACTTTGCTCACTTTGGCGATTACCTTGCACAATATTCCCGAAGGATTGGCAGTAGGAGTCTTGTTCGGCGGTGTCGCAGCTGGTTTTGAGGGAGCCTCTATCGGTGGTGCTGTGGCATTGGCCTTGGGTATCGGGCTACAGAATTTCCCCGAAGGGTTTGCAGTGGCCATGCCCTTAAGAAGACAGGGGCTTAGCCGAACAAAAAGCTTTATGTATGGACAGGCGTCCGCACTGGTGGAACCTATCGCTGGAGTATTGGGTGCTTGGGCCGTGTTGACTTTTGAGCCTATTTTACCCTACGCACTTTCTTTTGCTGCGGGTGCGATGATCTTTGTGGTGGTCGAAGAAGTGATTCCAGAAACGCAACAGGACAAATACACCGATATCGCTACAATGGGCTTTATCGGTGGATTTATTATTATGATGACCTTGGACGTGGGACTGGGATAGATTACCCCCCAATCATATCAAAGACACCCTTGGTCAAAAACTGGTCTGTTTCGTTCAGTTCGTTAGATATGATCTCGGTATACCCGTCAAAGGTGCCTCCTTGTTTTACAGCTAGCCTGTCAAAGGTGTAGCTTCCGTCTTTTTTTGCTATCAATTTAAGCACGTAGTGGTTGCCTTCTGATTCGATTATGGCCTCTTCGGGTAAGGACCAAGTTTTGATGGTATCCGTAATGATCATGGCATCCACGAACATTCCTGGCAGAAAATTACCGTCTTCTTGCTCCAAGTGTCCGTGGACTTTTATGGTTCGTTTGGCGTTGTCAATGGAAGTGCCCACCAAATGCACCTCTGCATTAAAGGCCTCTTCGGATGCCTCTGGAATCCTAAACTGAATCTTTTGTCCCTTCTTCACTTTTAGAATGTCCTTTTCAAAGACCGTGAGTTCCAAGTGCACATGTTCGTTGTCGACGATTTCCAATATTTCGGTGGCAGGTGAGACATAGCTTCCCTTGGCCACGTTCATTTTTGTGACGCTGCCCGAAATCGGTGCGTAAATTGAAGCTTGGGATGTGATAATTCCTTTTTCCACATTGCTGGGCGAGATGTTGAGCATTCGCAGCTGCTCCCCTAAACCTTGATAGCGGGCTTGGGCCGTTTGGTAATTGCTCTTGGCCTGAAGAAGATTCTTTTGGGAAGCGATCTGTTCATCAAAAAGGGTCTGGTTCCGTTCAAACTCCGCTTTCAAAAAGTCCAGTTGGTTGAATACCTCGAGATATTCCTGTTGCATTTGCACAAATTCCTGGTTTTCCAAGACCACCAAAAGCTGTCCTTTTTTTACTTTGTCCCCGATCAGAAGCGATGTCTTTTTCACAAAACCGCCCATAAAGGCCGAGACACTGGCTCGGTTTTCTGGCGGAACATCGATCATACCAGAGGTTTCCACCATTTTGGGGAAGGTTCTTTTCTCCATCGTACCCATTGTTAGGTCGTTGGTATCGAATTGATCTTGCGAGACCACGATCCCTGTTTCTTCCCCTTGTTCTTCGGAAGCTGATGCTTCACTGTTCTTATTGCCGCAGCCCATCAAAAGAAGGAAAACAGCGGCGAATTGAAGTATATGTTTCATGTTTATAATGTTATTGTCAAGTAATTAATGGCGATTACGGTTTGATTGTATTGGTTGAGCACGTCCAGATAATTGAGTTGGATGTCATAGGCATTTTCCAAACTTTGGATGTACTGGAAAAAGTCGATTTCCCCATTTTGAAAATTCCCCGAGGCCGCTTTCAAAATTTGATCGGAAAGTTGACCGCCTTCGTCCTCGTAATAGGAAAGTTCCTTGGCCTGTTGCTCCAGTTGTCCCAACAGCGTTTTATAGCGCTGGTTCATGGCCACGGAAATCTCGGTGTTCTCCATCTCTGTGATCTTGGTCTGGATTTTGGACGATTTTACTTTACTGCTATGTCCAAAGAAGAAAATCGGGATGCGTACCCCCAATTGAATGCCGTAAAGTGAAGTCCCTAGCCCACTGTTTGTCCCTTGGAAATATTCAAGGTTCAGGTCGGGCAACAATTTGTTTTCCTCTAAACTTTTTTGGGCATTGCTCAACTCTTGGCGATGGTCCAAAAAGGAGGTTTCCTCCTCCAACATTCCTTGGGAATTCAGTACCGTCAACTTTTCTGGTTTTTCATTCACGATTTGCAAGCTGTCCTCACTTTGCACCAAACTAACGATCTGACCATAAGTGGTCAACATCTGTTGCTTTATCTTGGAGTAGGTGTTGGCAATCTGCCGTTGCTTGGCCGTGGCCGTTACCTTTTCCAGATAGTTGGTCTCGCCAAGCTCAAAACGCCTGTTGGCCGCATGGGCAAAATTGCTGTAAATACTGTCCAGCGTACTGTAAAGCTTTGCTTTTTGACTCAATGTCTGGTATTGATAGTATGCATTGCTCAGCGATTGGTACAGTTGCTTCTTTTGAATCTCAAACGATGATTTTTGTAGCTCATAATTCGATTTTTGAAGCCTGTTCTTGGCCCCGTACACTGTCGGGAACTCAAATTGTTGCTGTGCACCAAAAACCTTTAATGGTTCCCCATTTAGCGCCAAGTTGTTTTCATCATACTGGTAGTAGATATCTGTTTTGTCAAATTCAAAAGCGGTTCCCTTTAGGGTTTCCGCCTGATCTACCAATAAAGATCCTGCTTGGATTCCCTTATTGTTTTCCAAGGAAAGGGCCATCAAATCTTCCAGATCCAATTTGGTTTGAGAGAATCCCGAAGCAGTCACTAAAAGCAACAGCACAGTCAGTGCATTTTTGTTCATTTTGCGTTCTCTTCTTTTTCTCATTCCACGGAATTTAATGTTATGGGTATATGCATATAAAACGGGCAAAACCACCAAGGTGAGCATGGTGGCCGTTACCAATCCGCCAATAACTACCGTGGCAAGGGGGCGTTGCACCTCGGCGCCTGCATTGGTGGATACGGCCATGGGCAAGAAACCTAAAGCAGCTGCGGAAGCCGTCAACAATACGGCACGGAGTCTATCTTTGGTTCCTTGTTTGATTAGATCCTCCATGGAATCAAAATCTTTTCCCTTGAGTTCCTTGAAATGCTCTATCAATACGATTCCGTTCAAAACGGCGATACCGAACAGGGCAATGAACCCGACACCCGCCGATATGCTAAAAGGCATATCTCTCAGCCAAAGCAAGAGGACACCTCCCACTGCGGAAAGTGGAATTGCGGAAAAAATGAGCAAAGCTTCCTTTACTGAGCCGAAGGCAAAATAAAGCATGATGAAGATGAGCAGCAATGCAATGGGCACGGCAATCATCAATCGGGCTTTGGCATTTTGTAGGTTTTCAAACTGCCCACCGTAGGTAATCGTGTAGCCTGGCGGCAACGAGATGTTCTCGTTGACCAATAGTTGCACATCGTCAACAACGGATTGAAGGTCACGATTTCTTACGTTGATACCCACAACAATCCGTCGTTTGGTATCATCCCGAGAAATTTTTGCAGCTCCTTTTTGATAGGTGATCTCGGCAAGTTCGCTCATCGGGATTTTTCCGCCATTGGGAATATCCACATAAAGGTTTCTGAGGTTGGAAATATCCTGACGGTTCTCGGCATCCAACCGAACGGCAAGGTCAAATTGACGCTCGCCCTCAAATATGCTTCCAACGACCTTACCTGCAAAGCCCATCGAGATCATTTCATTGAGGTCGGCAATGTTGAGCCCGTGACGTGCAATTTTGGCACGGTCGAAGGATACGTTCATCTGTGGAAGCCCTTCTACTTTTTCAACGATGATGTCCGAGGCCCCTTCCACATCTTGGATAAGGTCTTTGATCTCGTTGGCCTTTTTATTCAATGTTTCCAAATTCTCCCCAAAAATTTTGATGGCAATATCGGCCCGTACTCCCGTGATCAATTCATTGAAGCGCATTTCAATGGGCTGGGTAAATTCTACCTCCATTCCTGGAATCACGGCTAGAGCTTCCTTGAACTTGTCGGCCAGTTCATCCTTGGTTTCCGCAGAGACCCATTCATCTTTAGGTTTTAGGGAAATGATCACATCGCTCTCCTCCATGGACATGGGGTCGGTGGGCACTTCTGCGGCACCGATACGGCTTACCACTTGTTTCACCTCAGGAAATTGATCTAGGAGGATTTTTTCGATTTTGGTGGTCGTCTCCACGGTCTTTGCCAAGGATGTCCCCGTTTTTAATACAGGTTGAATCACAAAATCACCCTCGTCCAGAGTCGGCACAAATTCCCCACCCATGGAAGAGAACAGCAAAATGGCTCCGACCAATAAAGCCGCAGCGATGGTGAGTACCAATTTTTTGCTTTTCATGGCCCATTCGATAACAGGTTCGTATTGCTTGTTGATCCAGTTGACCAAACGAACGGATATGTTCTTTGAAGATTCTTTGGATGGTTTCAAAAATAGGGCAGATGCAACGGGCACATAGGTAAAGCACAACAAAACGGCGCCCAAAAGAGCAAAACTGAAGGTAAGTGCCATAGGCTTGAACATTTTGCCTTCCACACCGCTGAGTGATAGGATAGGGATGAAAACAATCAAAATAATGAGCTGTCCAAATACGGCGGAGTTCATCATTTTGGTGGCTCCCTCCACAGTTATTTTATCCTTCATGGTTTGAGTAGCTTCCTTACCCAGATTGGCAAGCTCGGTTTGGCGCCGTGTAATCTGAAACGCAATGTACTCGACAATAATCACCGCTCCGTCTATAATGATACCAAAGTCGATGGCCCCAAGGCTCAACAAGTTGGCATCGACCCCAAAAATGTTCATCAAGGTGAGGGCAAACAGCAGGCAAAGTGGAATAACTGAAGCTACAACAAGTCCTGAACGCCAATTGCCCAGGAGCAACACCACTACAAAAATCACGATCAAGCAGCCCAACACCAAGTTTTCGGTAACGGTGAAGGTCGTTCTTCCGATAAGTTCGCTACGGTCCAAAAATGGGTTGATGTAAACGCCTTCGGGCAGCGATTCCGAGATGGCTGCCACTCGTTCTTTTACTGCTTCGATAACGCGTTTGGAATCGGCATCCTTGAGCATCATGATCTGGCCGAGCACTTTTTCGCCCTCTCCATTTCCAGTGATGGCCCCAAAACGGGGGGCGCTTCCAAAACCAACTTGGGCCACATCCTTGATATAAATGGGGATGCTGTTCCTTGTGGTCACGACAATATCCTCGATGTCCTTAAGGCTGCTCACCAAACCTTCCCCGCGAACAAAATAGGCTTGGTTCACTTTTTCGATATAACCTCCGCCAGTGACGCTGTTATTTTTTTCCAATGCGGTGAAAATCTCCCTTGCAGTTATATTGAAAGCGTTGAGCTTTTGGGTCTGGATGGCCACTTCGTACTGCTTTAGGTGTCCTCCCCAAGTATTTACCTCGACTACACCTGGAATACCCGAAAGCTGACGTTTTACGATCCAATCTTGGATGGTGCGCAGCTCGGTGGAAGAGTACTGGTCTTTATACTTGGGTTTAATATCCAATATGTATTGATAAATCTCTCCCAATCCTGTGGTGATAGGGCCCATTTCGGGGGTTCCGAAACCTTCGGGGATTCGGCTGGATGCTGATTTTATTTTTTCGGCAATGAGCTGTCTTGGCAGATAGGTACCCATGTCGTCCTCAAAGACAATGGTAACTACCGATAGGCCGAATTTGGAAACCGACCTTATTTCCTTTACACCGGGAAGGTTCGCCATTTCCAACTCAACGGGATAGGTGACGAACTTTTCCATATCCTGTGTGGAAAGTCGATTTGATGTGGTTAAAACCTGTACTTGGTTATTGGTGACATCGGGTACAGCTCCGATAGGTATTTGTGATAGCGAATAGAGGCCGACAAAGGCGATAAACGCGGTGAACAAAAGAACAATAAACTTGTTCTTTATGCTAAAGTTTATAATTTTTGAAAACATGATTCATAGAGAATGATAGCATTATTAAATAGAATAAAGCTTGAGAAAAGTGTCCAGCTAGGCTGAAATACTATGAATTATGCTTGTTTTGGCGGTTGAAAAGGACCATCTCCCCATACCAGGGAATAAGAAAATTGATAATGGAAATTTCCTTTGGCGACCAAAGGGATTTCAGAATAGGAATTGATCAGGCTTTCTGATTCCAGAACAAATACCAAGTGCTGTGCACAAGGCGCCTGCTGGTGTTGAAAAGGAAGTTTTTCATGCTCTTTTTGTTCCTCTTGGTGCTTTTCGCTGTGAGAAGCTTTTAGTTCACCGTAGTGTTTGGAAACAAAAAGCATAAAATCGTCACCATATTCCTCATTGTGGAATTGGTAGTGCTCGACCAATTGTCCCATTTCGACCAAATCCTTTAAATGGATATTGGCTCCTTGAAGCAAAATGAGCAGGGATATCCCTATGATAACTATTTTATTCATCCTGAAGTATCAAAATTACGAATTAAACAGGCTTTACGACAATAGGCATCATAATTTGTAATGAATTTAAATTCTCCTTAAAAATTTTTCGTGATAAATAAAAACATGCCCTTTTTGAGGACATGTTTTTATCGAACTTGATTGTTGAAATCCTTTTATTTGGAACTTATAGGTTCCATTCCTTCTTTTTGAAGGACCGAATTTATTTTGGGCAGTTTGTTTTTCAATGCGCTGTTCAGTTTGGCCATGTGAGTCTCCAATTCGGCAACAAGTTCATCATATACCACATAAGCGGCATCCGTTGGTCTGGCGTCCCCGTTTTCAATACTTCTTTGCAGGGCATTGAGCCTATTGTTCAATTTGATGGGGAAGTTCAAAGGATCTTGTCCTGATTGGTTTTTGGTCTGATAAAGATTATTCTCGATTTCGGTCAGCGTTTCCATAAGATCTTCTGATGCTTTTTGGAAAGATCTGCTGCTAATATCAGTTCCCAAGCTATCTATTTGCTTACGTATTTCCCGTATTTGAATAACTGCTTCGTTGGCGATGGTCGCTTTCTTGGTGATTTTGGAAGCCAATTCAAATTGCTTTTGAAGGTCTTCCGTTGTAATCCCTTTCAAGTTGGGGTCCATTTCAATTTTAAACGGATAGCTTTTGATGACCTCTTCACCGACTTTCATTTGTACGGTGTAGTTTCCTAAAGGAGCTTTAGGTCCTGTTGTAGCCGAAGCCCCCCAAATAATGATGCCATCAAAAGTAGTGGGCCCTGGATATCTCAAGTTCCAAGTAAAAGTGTTGATGCCTTTTGCCGTAGTGGGCTTGGTACTGCTAAAACGGCTCCACCAGGAAGATTCGCCAGAATCTTCATATTTTGGTTTGTTGCCGCCAAACGATTCGATGAGGTTATTATTCGCATCGAAAATAGAAAAGGTTACTGTATCCACCTCTTTTTCCAAATAGTACTGGAAATTGGCGTTGTAAATACCTCTAATGGCATCGGAGGGTTTGAACAAGACATTTTTTTCACTTTTTAAATCTTCTGAATACTCCCTAAAAGGCTGAATGTCGTCCAAGATCCAAAATCCTCTGCCATGGGAGCCCAAAACCACATCGTTGTCCTTGATCACCAAATCCCTGATCGGGGTATCGGGCAAGTTCAATTGTAGTGATTGCCATTCGGCACCATCGTTTATGGAGAAATATACTCCGTGTTCGGTCGCCAAAAACAGTAGTCCTTCTCTTTTATGGTCTTCACGGATTGCCCTGGCAAAGTGACCATCTTTAATTCCTGTAATAATCTTCGTCCAGGTTTTGCCATAATCATGTGTTTTAAAAACGTAGGGAGCCCTGTCATCCACTTGGTATCTGTTGGCGGCCACGTACAAAGTTCCAGGATTATGGATGGATTCCTCGATAATGCTGACCCTTGAATATTTCGGTAAGTCTTCGGGTGTAATATCTTCCCAGTTTTCACCACCATCCCTGGTAATGTGAATCTTTCCATCATCGGATCCTGCCCAAATGGTATTGATATCGTGATTGGAAGGAGCCAAAGCAAACACCGTAGCATAAATCTCAGGTCCGTTCATGTCCATTGTCAAAATACCCCCCGTTTTGCCCAAGGTTTCTGGGTCGGCATAGGTAAGGTCTGGACTTATTTTTTCCCATGTCTGGCCGTCGTTTGTTGTTTTCCAAACATGTTGGGAGCAGGTGTACATTACATTGGGGTCCTTGGGAGCGAACATAATGGGGAACGTCCATTGCCATCTTTCTGGAAGAGCGCTGGCAGGTTCTCCAGAGAAGAACCTTGGATATACCTGAATGTCCCGCGTTTGGCCATTGCTTCGGTCATACCTTGTCAAAAGTGCTCCTTGGCTTCCTGCATAAAAAATATCGGGATTGGTCGGACTTTGTGTGATCCAACCACTTTCCCCGCCACCGACTGCGTAGTACCATTCGGAACTTGGCCCCCTAGCTTGCATAAAGTCCCACCCTTCACTGGGCATGGCCAAGGTGGAGTTGTCCTGCTGGGCACCTGCAACGTGATACGGAACATCGCTAGTGGCCATTACATGATAAAACTGTGAGGTTGGATAGTCCTGTTCGGTCCAGGTTTTTCCTCCGTTGATGCTTACCACGCCACCTCCGTCATTGGAACTGATCATCCTATCGGGATTGTTTGGGTCGATCCACAGATCATGGTTGTCGCTATGTGGGGTGTTAATTTTTTCGTCAAATGTTTTTCCTCCATCGCTAGATTTAAAGAAACCGACATTCAAACCATATACTACGTCTTTGTCTTTGGGGTCAGCATAAATTCTGGAATAGTAAAAGGCACGTTGTCTCAGTTTACGTTCGTTGTTGGTGAGTTCCCACGTCTTGCCAGCGTCATCGGAACGGAAAACCCCACCTTCATTGGCCTCTACAATGGCCCAAACCCTGTCAGAATCTGCAGGGGAAACGGTTACCCCAATTTTACCGATCGGGCCTTCGGGCATCCCTGGATTTTCGGTGAGGTCTGTCCAAGTTTCTCCACCATCTGTGGACTTCCAAAGTTTACTATCTGGACCACCGCCCCACATTTTCCATGCTTTACGGTACACTTGCCATGTGCTGGCATACAATACATCGGGATTATTTCGGTCTATGATCAAATCGGCAGCACCAGCTTTATCGCTGACATAGAGTACTTTTTTCCAAGTTTCGCCTCCATCTACGGATTTAAAAACACCGCGTTCCTCGTTTTCGCCGTAGGGGTGTCCCAACGCGGCCACGTAGACAATATCTTCGTTCGTTGGGTCCACTCGAACCCTGGAAATGGCTTGGGTTTCTTCCAGCCCTAGATGTTTCCAAGTTTTTCCGCCATCTGTTGTTTTGTAAACACCGTCACCCTGGGTGATGCTTCCGCGCAGCTGGGTTTCTCCCATTCCGATATAAACCACATCTGGGTTGGTTTCGGCCACCGCTACGGCGCCTACGGATGAACTGGTAATTTGGCCATCGGTTACACATTTCCATGTGTTTCCTCCATCGATGGTCTTCCACAGACCGCCTCCAGTGGCTCCAAAATAATATTCATTGGGTCGGGAAGGGCTTCCTGAAGCCCCTAAGCTTCTACCGCCACGGTTCGGGCCAATGTTCCGCCATTCAAAACCGCTGTAAAAGCTGGTGTCAATGGTAATAGGGGGTTCATTTTGTGCGTAAATAAATAAGGTTGAAAAAAACATGAAAAGTAATGTCCATGTCTTCAGGGAGGTTGTTGGCATTCTCATGATGTCAAGGTTGGTTATGAGTAGTTAGAATAAAGTCACAATTTACTCAATATGGATGAGAAAATTTAACCAAATCATCCAAACTCTTGAATATTTTGAGTTTTTTTAGGGAATTTGATGTGTTTTTTTGTGCAATCAAAAATGGAGCTCCTCAAGAATTACCCCATAATCGTATTGCAAGTCTTCATGCAGTAATGGGATTTTCTTTTTGATGTACTCCAATTGACGGTTATACAAATTCATCAATGTGGTATTTCTGTTGATGGAAGGACGGAATGATTTCAACTTTTCACAGAAATACAGCAACAGTTCCACTTCGGTAGCCTTATTCCCCGAATACCGAATATATTTTTTGATGGTCCGAAGTATTTTCCGAACACTTTTTTTGATGTAGAAATAACTGTTCACGTTGATGTCGGAGAACATGGAATCGACCTCCTCTTTTACGGTTTCTATGTATCCTTCCTCGCTATCTGATTCGAACAGCAAATAGGTGAGGAGTTCCTTGTTTTCTTTTTTGAAACGTGCCAAACGAAGGCAAAGCTCAAGGACTTCGTCCTGCGACTTGAATTTGAGTTCTTTTTTGAGTTGTGCTACGGTGGCGGCCTTCATATAATCAACTTCTTAGGTATGATGCCCCGTTAACATCGATGATGGTTCCAGAGGAGTAAGCGGCCTCGGAGGATGCCAGGAACAATATCGCATGGGCCACCTCTTCGGGCTGTGCCATACGTTTAAAAGGGGATTCGCGCAACAGGTTTTCCCGCTCGGCAGGGGTAAGGGTCTCTTTGGCCATTTCGGTTTCGGTGAATCCAGGGGCGACCACTCCGACATAAATGTGGTGAGGCGCCAATTTTTTGGCCAGGGACTGACTCATGGAATTCAATGCAGCTTTGCTTGCCCCATAAGCTGGTTTGGTGGGTTCGCCACGAAATGCACCCCTAGAGGATACGCTTACGATATGTCCGCCACCGGTTTTCATCATGGCCTTGGCTCCCCAATAGCATAAATTGGCCACGGCAAATAAGTTGGTTTCAAAGGTTTTTTCCCAGGCGTTCGTCCAATGGTCAAAATCAACTTCGTCTATTTCATGAAAAATGGAAATGCCTGCATTGTTCACTAAAACGTCCAGTTGGCCATAGGCTTTTACAAAATCAGTAATAAGAGCTTCCGTTTCAGATTTTTGGGAAATGTCTCTTTTAAAAAGTTGATGCCCTTCCCCAGGTAATTCTGATAAAGTTTGATGGGCCACTTCATCATTACTGCGATAATTGATGCCCACTTTGGCTCCTTTTTTGGTGAATGCCATGGCGGTTGCCTTCCCGATACCTCGCGAGGCACCTGTGACCAATACGTTTTTGTTGTTGAAATTCATAGGCTTACTTGGGTGATGAAAACAATTCGAGTTTTGATTTTTTAAAGATAAAAAGATAGGGCACAATATTGGATGGATTTCAATGTTGTTCTATTAATTATGTTTCTTTGTGGTCGACACTCTTTTTGAACACAAGGAATTTCGAGAAATACTATGAAATCAAAAAAAAGACATTGGTTGTGGAATGTTCTCATCATTCTGACCGTGGCGCTATGTGTTTTCGCCTTTGTGGAACACTATAAAAACTGGCACAAAATTGAGGAGGGAAACCTAAAGATCTACTCGGGGATCTACTATCAAAAAATACCTTTAGCGGAACTGGACAGCGTGGTTTGGGTGGAGAAATTGCCCGAAATGGAGCGATCCAACGGTTTTTCTTGGATGGAAAAGGAAAAAGGGGTTTTCAAGGACTCCATTACCAATACCAAAGTCTATGTTTTTGTGGACGACCTCTATCAACAAAAAATAAAAGTGGTGCACCACGATTCCCTTAAATTGTATGTAAATCTTCAGGACAGTCTTAAAACAGAGGAATTATTTGCAATTTTACGGACTGAATTGATGAACAATCAAGAAACCGCCAGAGGAACCAATAAATAGATATGAAAGCTTTTATTTTTTTATTGTTGTTGCCCGTGATAGGCCTTTCTCAGAATACACTTTCCATACAGGTCAACAACGTGGAGTCCGCAAAGGGCAAGGTAAGTGTGGCCGTTTATGATTCCGACGAAGCTTTTTTGTCCTTTGATCATGTATTGAAGACGAACAGTGTAGTGGCCCACCAAGGAAGTGTGATGATGCATATTACCGATCTTCCTGCGGGCGAGTATGCATTGGCCATTTTCCATGATGAGAACAATAATGGAAAACTGGATACCAATTGGTTGGGGATTCCAAAGGAAAAGGTGGCTTTTTCAAAGGCAAAGATGAAAACCTTCGGTCCGCCCAAGTTCAAGGAATGTGCCTTTAAGATGAGCTCCGATCACGAAATTCATATAGATCTTTAAAAATATGGGAACACTATTTATGGCCCAGTTCATGGGAGCGTTGTACGGGCTTTTATCCGTAATTTTTGGTGCATTTGGTGCCCACGCCCTAAAAAAGAGATTGACCCCCGAACTACTGCAAAGTTTTGAGACAGGGGTCAAATATCAGATGTATCACGCTATTGTGCTATTGGTCCTAGGATTTAATTTAAGCTTTGATCAACCACTGGATTCTTGGATAGTCAACTGTTTTATTTTCGGGACCCTATTGTTTTCCTTCAGCATTTACGCCCTTTGTTTGGGCGCGGCAAAAGGCAACAAACCAAAGTTTCTGGGCCCAGTGACCCCGCTTGGTGGATTGCTTTTGACAGCAGGATGGGCTTTGTTGCTCTATTCCTTTGTTTCCAATTTGGTTTAAAGCCTTAGGTACATGTTACCGTTTATGGTATTCAGTTTTAGTCGGTGCGTGGCATTGTCGAAACTACCTTCCACCTTTTGGCCCACATATCGGTCACTTACGGTCAGTTCCATACCCTCATCGGCATAAATGTTGCCATGGATGGTTTCTGCGACCAATCTGGAATTCTTCATTACCAAATCTATTTCTCCGTTGATGGTCTGTAGGTCCATGTCACCATCATATTTGGCAATATCAATGTCCCCGTTGATCAAATCCGCGGTTAAATCCCCTTCAATAATTTCAGATTTGAGGTCACCGTTTATACTGCTGACTTTAAAGGTTGCGCCTTTGGGCACATACAGCACATAATTGAACTCATAGGTGTCATGCGTAAAATAGTAACGCTTCTCCTTATTGGGGTTGTTTTTGTTCCATTCATCGTGGAATGCTTCAAAAACGGGTTTTGCATCTGATTCGATATGCAGTGAACTGCTTCTCTCATCAATATCCAATTTATAGAGGTCAATAAATTTACCGTCCTCTGTTTTTATGTCGGCCTTAAAATAAACGGTGGATTTATCCCAAGTTTTCACCTCGATGTTATTGGCGAATTTTACATCCAGGTCAATGGATTGCCCAGAATAATTGAAGCTTTTTTCAATGACTTTTTGTGCGGCCAAGGATAGTATGGCCAACCCCATAAATACGGTGGTGATGAATTTTTTCATGACTGTTCGATTTTTTGATTTTAATATGTAATTGATGTTTTGCCATCTTGAGCATTTCGACTGCGCTCGATGTGACAGTTTGATTTATTTTTTTCTTAGGTACATGTTCCCGTTGGTGGACTTCATGGATATTTTAACCCCACCTCCGTTAATGGATGCTTTAATGTTCCTTCCTAATACAGATCTCAACCCATTTTTATCCTCGGATTTTACCTCAAAATCGGTGTAGACATTTCCGTTTAAGGTGCTCAGGGCCAAATTGGCGGGTGTATTCGATGGAAGGCTGACATCTACGGCCCCGTTGGTGGAATAGAGGGAAATAGGGGAATCCTGCGTCACTTTTCCGAAAACCACTTCCAGCTCACCGTTCAATGAGTTCGCCGTAACAGGTCCGTTTACGTTCAATAGTTTTACACCTCCGTTGAGTTGTGCATCCGCTTCTATTTCTCCCGAAAAACCATCGATTTCAATATCGCCGTTCCAGGTACTCTTTACGGCAATGTTCTGTGAGGCGGGGAGGTAGATTTCGGCACCTTTGCTCTTGCGGAGGTTGTAAACGATCAGGGTATTCCCGTCCTGTACCACGGAAAAACCTACGTTGGTATTGTCCGTACCGCCTTCGCCGACCAATTTAAGGCCTTTGGCGCGTTCGGGTGTTTTTACTTCGGGCCCCGATTTGATCAACAGTTCATTGGAGCTGTGGGTTTTGACCACAATATCGGTTTTGGACTCGATTTTTACCCATTGGATTCCATTGAGGGATTTGGTGTAGTCGCTTTGTGCTCTGGCAATGGTGCCCACAAAAAGGGCCATTAAAATAAATGTGAATTTTCTCATGATTTTCGCTTTTTGATGTTTATGTTATGCTTGGCAATACTGCCCTGATTTGATCTTTGATAAAAGGTTGTGTGTCTTCTTTTTCCAGTAACTTTTTCATGGGTTCGGCCGCTTTTTTCTCCTGTATTTGCACCAAAGCCTGAATAATCGCCACTTGGATACTTGGGTTTTTTTCTTGCTCCAAGGCGTTTATAAAAGTGGTTTTAACGGTTTCGGAGGAAGTGAACTTGACCAGTGCCTCAAAGGCGGTCATCCGAACATTATCATTTTCATCATAGAGCAATCGGTTGGCAAGGGCTTGGATGATGGCTTCATCGGGCTGTTCAAATTCCTCGATATAGTTCACTCCTTGAATACGCTTACTGGCAGATTGGTTCTCCATCAACGATAACATGGCCGTTTGCTTCATCTGATTGGTCTCGTCCTGAAGCTGCGCAATGTCTTCGTTCACTTTTCGCTGCTGGAACAGACTTCCCATTTGGAAGGCGGCAACCAACAGTGCAATACTCGCTGCGATTTTCAAAATATTTCCTATCCAGTTTGATGATGGTTTGGCTTCAAGTTGAACTACTTTCCCCTGATTTATTTTTTCCTGTTCAAGTGTAGATTCAAACTTTGCTTTAAGCCTATCCGAGGGTGTTGGAACCTCTTCTTCAAACACATTGAAAAAGGTCTTCATCTCCTCCAGTTCCTTTTGGCAATCGGCACATTGTTCAAGGTGCTTTTCAAATTCAGCCTCGGCAGATTTGTTCAAATTGCCATCCAGATAATCGGGTATTTGGTCAAAAACATGATTCTTTTCCATGGCTATATGCTTTCTAAATAGATATTCTTCAATTTTTTTAAGATTCTGCACACTCTGGTCTTTACGGCTCCAGGGGTACTCCCCATTATTTCCGCAAGGTCATCGTACTTGATTTCCCTGTATCGGTTCAAAATCACAAGTTCCCTATCGTACGGATCAAGTTGGCTCAGGGCATATTGCAGGTGGGCATTGTTCTCGCTTGTATCATTTTCTTCTTCCACTGCTTGGTATGCCAATACCTCGATATCATCATGCGACTTATGGTTTCTTGTGTAATATGTTTTTAGGCTGTTGCGCGCTATAGTAAACATCCACGACAAGAAGGATCCATTGTTGTATGAGTTCCGATACTTGATCAGTTTGTAAAAAACATCTTGTGTAAGATCTTCGGCCAACATGCGATCGCCCGACATTTTGTACAGAAAATTGTACACATGTTTGTGGTGTCGGTCAAAAAGTATCTTGAGCAGATCCAAGTTGCCTTCGGATACTTTTTGCATGATCATTTCATCTGAAAGTGTTTCCAAATGCTGTTTTTTAGTTGGTGTTTAACTTATATAGTCAGGAAATTAAGAAAGGTTACAGAAAGGGAGGAAAAAAATTGAAAAATTGTGATTTGTGAAGATAAGTTGTTGGAAATAGGATGTGAGAACGTAGTCGCGAGGTCATGAAACTGAACTTTTGTATTTCTTTCTAAAATCTGTTGGTGTGGTTCCTGTTTTAGCTTTAAAAACTTTAGAGAAATGGGCATAATCCTTAAACCCCAGAAAGTCAGAGATATTTACCAAGGAATTTTCTGAATGTACCAAGTGTCGCTTGGCTTCCAATAATAAACGTTCTTGGATTAGTTCTGAGGGTGACTTGCCAATGGATTCCATGGTAACTCTGTTCAAATGCTTTGTAGTGATGTTTAGTTTTTCCGCGTAATACCGTACCCTTTTTTCCTTGCTATAATTTTTTTGGATCAAGGTTTCCAAGTTCCTTAGAGTGTTGAGATAGGTTGTTGAAGCTATAATTTTGTGCGATTCATATGAGGAATATAATCGGGACAGGTCAATATAGGTTAGTCTTATCAAACTCTGTAACTTTTGTTCTTTAAAGGGTAGATTTTTATGGTATTCGGAATTCAATTCGGCAAACCGCGTCTTGATTTGTTCAAGATTATCCAAATTTATGTGAAGGTTTGGTGGGTTTTCATTAGAAAAGTAGAAAGGGAATTGTTCAAGTTTGGTATCCGAAAAGCCAATTTCAAAGAAATCCCTGGTATGAAAAAATATGAAACCATCAGGCTCGCTGTCAAATTTCCATAAATGGGTTTGGCCCGGTTTTAAGAAAAACACACTCCCTGGGCCAAGGTCATAATTGTTGAAATCAATTTCATGTGTACCTCTTCCCTTGGTAAAAAGGACGCATAGGAAAAAATCATGTTTATGAGCCGTGTGGACTATGTCACTGTTGTTCATCAGGTGCTTTCCCAGTTCATTGCTGTATACCTCATTTGTGCTTATCTTTTTTTCAAACTCCGATATGTTTAAAATTGGAATCATGGATTTATTGTATGTAAATGTCCTAAATGTACAAATAATGGAGAGTATTGTATAAGACTAAGAATGGTTTCGTTTTTACCTTTGTCATTTAAATTAAAAAGGTTAGCGTTTTTAAAAATTGATCATGGAAATTTTTGAAGGTACAAAGGTCTATAGTGTTTTTACTGGTAAATGTCCTGTTTGTCAAAATGAAAGTATGTATGAGGAACCAAATCCCTATAAATTGCACAGTACTTTGAAAATGAAAGAAAGATGCAGCCACTGTAAAACGAAGTATAAGATAGAACCTTCCTTTTTTTACGGTGCTATGTATGTAAGCTATCCTGTGGGCCTGGTTTTTGCCATTGCAACCTTTGTGTTGGCATTTCTCATTTTTGATTTAAGCTTAATTACGACCTATTGTGCAATAGTGGTAGTAATGATTTTGTCACTACCCTTGATTTTAAGGATTTCAAGGAACATTTGGATCAATTTCTTTATGTCTTTTGACAAGAACAATAAGATTGCAGATTGAATATATCTGGATGCCGATCTGGATTGATCAAGTTAAAGTACGCACACTTATCTTCAAACAAACAGTTAACTCTTGCCTATACCATTTAATATGAGATATTTTATTGTTCTAGGGGTCATTTTATGGAATACTTTGTCTGTAAATGCCCAAAATCAAGGAAAGGTTTATGAAGCCAAGACTCTTGAAAGCTCCATTCTAAAGAAAGAGCGACACTATTCCATTTATTTGCCACAGGGTTATGATACTTCCGATAGGACCTACCCGGTTCTTTATCTGTTGCATCCCGCTGGACCTCGAAACACGGTTCCAGATCATCGGTCTTGGCTCTATTATGGGGAATTGAAGCATTACTTGGACAATGCCATCGCAAATGGAGATATAGTTCCTATGATAGTGGTGACACCGGATGCCAACTATGGGTCAAAAAGAATCAGTTATTTTAATGATCCCGAAGGCGATTTTGATTTTGAGGATTTCTTTTTCAAGGAATTCATTCCACATATCGAACAAAACTATCGATGCCGTAAAGATAGGGATAGCAAGGCCATTGCCGGGGCTTCCCTGGGGGGTGCGGCCGTGATCCAATATGCCGTTCATCAACCGGAAGAATTCTCGGTGGCCTGCGCTTTGAGCGGAGCAGTAAGAAAATATGATTCCCAATTCCTGAAAGGAAAGTATCCGAATGTCAGTGAAAAGATATTGATGGATTGATACAAACCTTATGATGTGATATCATTTTTTGAAAACCAACCTAAGGATGCGGAACAAAACATAAAATGGTACATAAGCTGTGGCGATGATGATCATTTGTCGCCCAACAATGTGATGTTGCATACAGTGCTGAAGGCCAAGGGTGTGGCGCATGAGTTCAGAATTCAAAATGGTGCCCATGACTGGGCCTATTGGCGTGGGATATTGCCCGACTTTATGACCTTTATATCAGACTCTTTCAGGAAATAATTTATTTTTTATGGATAATTGGAATTACGTACGCAAAATATGGACTTAACCTTATGACAATGAAAAAGATAAGCTCCCTTACACTGTTGCTATTGATGGTATGCCTTACCTACGGGCAGTCGAAGGATGAAATGGAAATTCGAAAATTGGAAAAAAAATGGACGAAATTGCTGGACGAAGGGGATACAGCCGCATTGTTGGATATTTGGTCCCCTGATTATGTTGTGAACAATACCAAAGGAAAAATAGTGACTCCCAAGGAGATAGTTGCACTAATGGAAAATGGACATACCTTTCCCAAGGTAAAACGAATCATCGAGAGAATAACCTTTAATGACAATGTAGCCGTGGTTATGGGAAAGGAGTTGCAGCAACCACCGAGTATGACCACAGATGAGAATCAATGGATACCAAGGCGATTCACGAATATATGGATATCCAGCGATAGGGGTTGGCTTTTGGCGGCAAGGCAATCATCAACCATAGTTTTGGAATAGGGCTTGACTATGAACAGGCCTATGAATTGAGGGATAATTTTAAATATAGAACAGAATACTTCTAGATTATTTCTATTCTTATCGAAGTTTAAACAAACAAGATTTGTGTTCAAAAGTTGTTTTTTACTTACCGTGTTCTTAGCGGGAATATCCTATGGACTAAAGTAGTAAAACAATGATATTCAGTGTAATAATATTTAGTCGATGATTCTCATCATTTACTATTCTAAAGGTTTCGACTGCGCTCGACCTGACAACTGCATTCAAAAGAAGTTAACTGCAACCGCAGTTGTCACTTCCGCAGGAATTGGAATCTTTGCCCCCTTTACTAAAGAGTGATTTGGGAAGCAAGAATTTCCACACCAAATAGCCTGCTGCGATAAGCAATGTTCCGTATGCTAAAATTTGTTGAACCATTTTTGGATTAACTTAATATTTGATAGGCCATCAATGCCATAATATATGCAAAAACGCTCATAAAGCCCAATTGAATCATGGGCCATTTCCATGAATTGGTTTCTCTTTTTACAATGGCGAGCGTGCTCATGCATTGCATGGCAAAGGCATAGAACAACATTAAAGAGATGCCGGAAGCCAAATTGAACAGTGGTTCGCCATCTTCATCCAGTTCCGCGGCCATACGGTTCTGTATGGTTTCTTCTTCATCGCTTCCCACACTGTAAATGGTAGCCAAGGTCCCTACGAACACTTCGCGTGCGGCAAAGGATGTCAAAACGGCTATTCCGATTTTCCAATCGTAGCCCAAAGGCTCGACAAGTGGTTCAAAAGCTTTTCCTGCTTGACCAATGTACGAGTGCTCTAATTTGTAGCTGGCAATTTCCTGGGCAACGGCTCTTTCGGAAAGTTCTTCCCTGAGTATTTGGATGGAATCCTGTATTGCACCAGCGGCCATACCTTCGGCTTCTGCGTTGGTGCGATAGGCATCTATATTGTTCTGGACATAATTTTTGCTGTAGGTGCTCAATCCTTCGTTCTCGATACGTTCGGCTACAATACTTTCGGCATTCTGGAAATCATCAGAATAACCGTTGGAGCCCAAAAACCATAATACAATTGATATAGCCAAAATAATCTTACCTGCACCGAGCACAAAGCTCTTGGTCTTTTCAATCACGGTATAGCCAACATTTTTCAGCAAGGGCAAGCGATAGGTCGGCATCTCGATCATAAAAATGGCCCTACTCTTTATTTTAAGGATCTTATTTAGGACCATAGCAGATAAAAGAGCCATTCCAAAGCCAATGAGATATAGGAGCATCAAAGTCAATGCTTGGAAACTTAACCCTAAAAAGCTTCCTTCCGGAATTACAAGTGCTATCAGAATTAAGTAAACGGGCAACCTTGCGGAACATGTGGTAAAGGGTGTCACCAAAATGGTTATAAGGCGTTCCTTCCAATTTTCTATGGTACGTGTGGCCATAATGGCCGGAATTGCGCAGGCATTTCCTGAAATCAATGGGACGACGCTCTTCCCGCTCAATCCAAAGGGACGCATCAGCCTATCCATCAAGAATACTACGCGGCTCATATATCCGGATTCTTCCAATAATGAAATGAAGAGGAACAAGAAAGCGATTTGGGGAATAAAAATGACGATTCCGCCAATACCGGCCACTATCCCTTCCGCAAGTAAATCGGTGAAAACCCCGGGAGGTAAGGTGTTTTTGATCCATTCGGCTGCCAAGGCAAAGTTTTCATCAATAAAATCCATGGGGTAGGAGCTCCACTCAAAAATGGCTTGGAAAATAAGCAATAGGATGGCAAAGAAAATAAGGTAACCAAAGACTTTGTGGGTCAAAATCTTATCCAATGATGCCCGAAGACCTTTGGCGGCCATAAAATCGACCTTGTAGGTTTCCTTTAAAATATTGTTGATGAGTTGGTATCTGAGTACAGTCTCCTTATGCTGTAATTTTTTGAGTTCGTCCTTGGACTTGGTGGAGAAATCGGTCGCATCCTGAATGCGTTTTTTCTCGATGGGCATAAAGTTGACATCCTGCGTGATCACCAACCACAATTTGTAGAGGTCTTCTTGTGGAAAGGTGCTTTTTAGACGCTCAAAATATTCCGGGGAAATTCTGGAGGTATCCAAGATAGGTTTTGAGGAGATGCTCTTGTAGTCGGCAATAAGTTCCTTGATTCTATCTATTCCTGTATTTTTTCTGGAACTCACGAGGGCAATCTTGGTGTCCAGCTTTTTCTCCATGGCCTCCACATCCAACGAAATGCCCTTACGGTCCATACGATCCGCCATATTGATGACCAGAATGCTTGGAATCTTTAGGTCTTTTATCTGGGTGAAAAGCAGTAGGTTCCTTTTTAGGTTTTCCACATCGCTGATTACTACGGCAACATCTGGATAGTCTTTGTCGTTTTTATTGAGCAAAAGCTCTACGACCAGACTTTCATCCAACGAAGTAGTGTTAAGGCTATAGGTGCCGGGCAGATCCAGGATATGGGCCTTTACGCCCCTTGGAAGTTTACAGATTCCTTCTTTTTTCTCAACCGTTATGCCTGGATAGTTCCCTACTTTCTGCTTGAGACCGGTAAGTTGATTGAAAACTGAGGTTTTTCCAGTATTGGGATTGCCGATCAGGGCTACATTGATGTTCTTGCTCATTTGGCCTGCGTTTCTTCAATAATTTCCAGCTCAATAAGTGCAGCCAAGGATCTTCTGATTGCCAAATGGCTTCCGCTGAGGTTGATATAGATGGGGTCGTTCAAAGGTGCAATTTGCAAAAGCTCCACACTATTTCCGGGCAAGCACCCCAATTCCAACAACTTTATAGGAAGTATATGTTCGGTGAAATCTTTGATTATCCCCTTTTGTCCATATTGTAAATCTTCAACTGTCACCACTGTTCTTATTTAGAATAAATTTAAGTAAGGCCAAAAATAAGTAAAAAAGGATAATTTGAAGGTCTATTTATAAAGAAAGGTACAGGGAATCATTCTTTGTAGCTGGCTTCAAGTATTTTAATGTCGCCAAGTAGTCGGTCTATTTCTTCCCGATCGGTTCCATCATAAAAACCACGGATTCGCTTTTCCTTGTCCACCAAAATAAAATTTTCGGTATGGATCATATCGAACGGCCCTCCGTCCCCATCGTTTTTAACTGCTAAATAAGATTTTCTGGCGAGCTCATAAATCTGTTTTTTATTACCGGTCACTAAGTTCCATTTGCTATCGATCACCCCTTTTTCCAGGGCGTACCGTTTTAATTGGGCAACGGTGTCGATTTGTGGTGTAACGGAGTGGGAGAGGAGCATAATATTTGGGTCGTCCTTTATGGCTTCTTGGACTTCGCCCATATTCTTGGTCATAATGGGGCAAATGGTGAGGCAGGTGGTGAAAAAGAAATCCGCTACGTAGATTTTATCCCTGTAATCTTCCTGTGTGATGGTTTCCCCATTTTGGTTCACCAGAGAAAAATCTGCCACTTTGTGGTATTTTTTGGTGTAGTGCAAGGTGCTGTCCACTAGAGATTTATCTACCATGGAAGGCTGATAGACCGGGAGCATTTTTTTGGGTTGCAGTGCATCGTAAAATAGATAGACAATGATGCCGGAGAGTACCAGCATTACGATTCCGAACATTTTGTACTTGGCGAAGAATGATCCCATAGTTGCAAAATTACGCTCCAAATAGCTATTCTTCAAGGAGAAAGAGACTTATTGTTGCTAAATCTTTCTTAAATGATAACAGGATTAAAATTGCGGTTTTTTTATCAATCCCTAAAAGGTTACTTTTGTGCGTTTTAACAAAAGACGACGGATGACCCCTATAGTTATAAAGACCATACAATTCTTTCTAAGTTTATCGCTATTGATCGTACTTCACGAGCTTGGACACTTTATCCCAGCAAAGCTTTTTAAGACAAGGGTGGAGAAGTTTTATCTCTTTTTTGATGTGAAGTTCTCTCTTTTCAAAAAGAAAATAGGGGAGACCGTTTATGGTATTGGGTGGTTGCCCTTGGGCGGATATGTAAAAATATCCGGGATGATCGATGAGAGCATGGACAAGGAGCAGATGAAGGAGGAGCCAAAACCATGGGAGTTCCGTAGCAAACCAGCTTGGCAACGTTTGATTATTATGCTCGGTGGAGTAACCGTTAACTTTGTTTTGGCGGTGGTCATCTTTATCGGTCTTGTTTTTACCTATGGCGAGCAGTACATTGCCAACGATAGCCTTAAGGATGGGATTTGGGTTACCGAGAAAAGCTTGGGTGATGAGTTGGGTGTCCAGACAGGGGATAAAGTTTTATCCATTGATGGTAAAAAGGTGGAGGCTTTACAGCAAATACTTCCTGAAATGATAGTAGGAGAAACCTATGCCATTGAGAGAGATGGAAAGGTTATTGAAAAAGCAATCCCGGTTGATTTTATAGAAACCTTATCGGAGGATAAAGAAAAAGCACGTTTTATTTACTACAGGGTTCCGTTTGTTATTAGTGGAATTCCTAAGAAATCGCCCAATTTGGGCAGTGGCCTGCAAGAAGGAGATGCTGTAGTTGAAATGGCAGGAAAACCAGTGGAATACAAAGATCAGGTTATTCCTATATTGGAAGCCAACAAGGGAGGTACCGTTCCTGTAAAGGTTAATCGCAATGGAGATATTGTGGACTTGACATTAAATGTTTCTGAAGACGCAGCTTTGGGAGTTGCTTTAGGGATGACCCCAGAGGAATACAAAGAAAAAGGCTATTTGGAGCAAAGAACATTGACTTATTCATTCTGGGAATCCATTCCTGCTGGATGGAACAAGGGTGTAAAAACGCTTTCTGACTACATCAAGGGAATGAAAAAGATATTTAATCCGGATACTGGAGCCTATAAAGAGGTTGGTGGTTTTGCAGCTATTGGAGGTATGTTTCCCGATACTTGGAACTGGCCGGCATTTTGGGCCACAACGGCATTTATATCCATTATTTTGGCCTTTATGAACATTTTACCCATCCCTGCATTGGATGGAGGACATGTAATGTTCCTGCTCTACGAAATGGTAACGGGACGCAAGCCGAGCGATAAATTTTTGGAATATGCCCAAATGATAGGATTCTTTATATTGATCGCTTTGTTGTTGTTTGCCAATGGTAACGATTTATACAAATGGCTTTTTAAATAGAAAAGCAATTTTTTTGTTTGTGGTGTAAAAAAGAATCCATTATATTTGCACCCGCTTAAGGTAAAATATTCCTCCTTAGCTCAGTTGGTTAGAGCATCTGACTGTTAATCAGAGGGTCCTTGGTTCGAGCCCAAGAGGGGGAGCAGAGATAGCAAGGCTTCAGAGAAATTCAAACTCTGGAGCCTTTTTCATTTGCACGCAATTTGCACGCTGATTGAAAAAAATAAAGTTTGAACCCAAACTTTAACATTTCAGTCTAAAATTTTCCAGAATTATTTAAGATTTGTCCCAAATACCTTTAGATTAACTTTCTATTTAAAACCATTGTTTATGATGTTGAAAAGAGGGGGTCTGGGGGAGACTCATAACTTCCTTTTTTTGTGGATAACTTTGGTTTTTTTAAAGAGAATGGGGTGAACTCACCCAAATCCTGGGTTAACGGCCCATGGTAAGTATTAGTCCCCATTCTCTTCTAATCAGGTTACAAAGGACCAGATAGAATTTTAGGAATCCCCTATTAAAGGTTTTAGTCAACGTAACCATTTTAAAACATTATAAAGTTATGGAAATCAAAGAGACCATCGGCATCGATGTGAGCAAGGCCACCCTCGATGCAAGTATCCATTCAAACAAGCGGTCGGCCACTTTCGAGAACACGGAAAAGGGAATGTCCCTTTTGGTAAAATGGGTTTTGGCCAACACTGTCCATCCGAGGGAAATGATCTTCTTCGCCTTTGAGCATACAGGGCTATACTCCGAACGGCTGTCCGAATTTCTCTCGAACAATAAGCTGCCCTTCTCCATCATTCCCGGACTTGAGATCAAAAGGTCCCTAGGTATATCAAGGGGAAAGGATGACAGGGTCGATGCCGAAAAAATCGCAATCTACGCCTATAGGCTCCGCGAAGAAATCCAGCCCTCCCAAGTCGCCCCGAAAGAAATAAGGACCCTGAAAAAGCTCCTGTCGTTACGGGAAAGACTGGTAAGGCAAAGGGCCGGTTACAAAGCCAGCCTTAAAGAGCAAAAAAAAGTGTTCGGGAAAGCAATGCCCAAACTATTGCTAGGGGTACAGAAAAAAATGATCAAGGAACTATCCGTTCAAATCGACGCCATTGGAACAGAAATGGAGGCCATCATTTCCTCAGATAGGGAAATGGCCCGAAAGTTCGAACTATTGCTCTCCATCAAATGCATTGGGAATCAGGCAGCCCTTCACCTAATGGTCTTCACCGAAGGATTTACCAAGTTCAAGAACTCAAGACAATTTGCGTCATACTGTGGGGTGGCACCATTTCCCAACCAATCGGGGACCAGCCTAAAGGGAAGGCCTAGGATTAGCCAGCTTGCGAACAAAAAGATGAAAAGTCTTTTGGATATGTGTGCCAAATCATCCATCAGGCACAACCTTGAAATACGGGAATATTACCAACGCAGAGTGGCCATGGGAAAGAACAAGATGAGCACCATCAATATCATTAGGAACAAATTGTTGTCCAGGGTCTTTGCCGTGATACAAAGGGGAACCCCATACGTGAACCTTTACGGGCACATTACCTAAAACATTATTTTTCCTTCAAAACGCCCCCCACAAAAAGACGGGGCGGATTGAACGGGAAAATAATCTAAAAAAGTTGGTAATTTATTTGGAAAGTCCATAGAATACTTACCCTTAACTTTTGCACATGGTCCCTGTTCCAATTATATAGCGTTCGGACAGATAAGCGTTACATAAAAGTGGAATAGGGTGCAACCTACTTTAATTTTAAATTACTCGGAAAGGCAAATTTGGGTTAATTCACTTATAAAACACGGTTACAACAGTTTCTTGTATCGCATACAGCATATTCTTTGTTTCACAAATAGTGGAGAGTATTGTTTCCTATTGTTTCTTTCAACATTGGTCCAATGGGATCTATGTTTGGAATATTAAATTTTAAGTATGCATAATGATTTTAATAGGCCTAGTCCCATTATAGAAATTTTAACCAGCTTAGAGAATGGGGATATTTTACACACTACTCGGGACGGAATTAATTATTTGTTTGTAGGTATTAGCAATTGTGGACATATAATCTACACAATTGGTAATGAACAGAAATATTTACCAATATTGACTGTTAATAAGGCTTTAGAAGAGTTTAATTCTAACAAGTTTATAGATGCCAATTGGTATAAGAAATTTAATAAGCATGAATATGAAACCAGACCATGCAACTTATCTGTTTTAAAAAATTTAATAAAAAGAATTTAACCACTTTTAAGATTATATGAAGCCAATTCTTTTACTTTCAAGTATCTTAATTATCATATCAATTGTACTGACATCCTGTCAAAACAAACAAGATGTTAATGCTGATGGCCATAGATTACCTGAATATCTCAATGATGAATATGTTGATTTATTGGCACGAGAAATTCATATTGAAAAATTTCCAGATTCTGTTAATATGGAATTTATTAAAGAAACATCTGAGCTTAGAATTAGCTTGATGAAAAAGATAGAAAAGTACAGAGAAAAATATCAACCAAAGAGGGCACCAAATTCGAATAATCCTTCGGATAAAATTAAATCTGAAATGAATTGCAACTCATCTTACAATGAGAATTTAGTGAGAGAAAGGTTTGAAAATCTTTCTAAAGATATATACGGTATCAGTTTGGCGCACACGAACAAGTATGGCCCTGGAGAATGCGAATTCGTTTTTTTGGTCAATGGATATGATAATACAAAAAACCGTGGTTATACCTGTACTGTAAAGACTGGTTCTGGCAAAATTATCGAGGCATCTTGTGAACTAACCAAATACTAAGCTTTAATTAAGACATAGCGATGAGAAGCAAAATATTTAATTTACTCCTGATAAAGTACGTATTGGCTTTTAGAAAAACAATATAGAGAAAAAGTAAGTCAGGTATTGCTTAAAAGCAACCACTGTTTCTATATCGATATGCTGTTGTAACCTTGTGATTCAAAAAAAGGAAAATTTATAGCGTATCATATTTTATTCAAAAAGAGAAGAGAACATAAATCCAAATATCTTTAATATCATATGTTTTTAAAATAGATAGTATTTAGGCTTAGCTGTTTTACTCTTTTGTCGGCAATGTTTTTATTAATTATAAAAATGTCATTTTCTGCAACATTGAGAATAAATGACAATTTTGATTTAAGTGAATTTATTAAGGTATCTTTTCTTTTAATCCATGCTCCGTAGCTAACATCTTGATCATCATCAGCCAAAAAATTCGTTATTTCATGTATCGACAAAGGTTTTCCTAAATTGTTGAACAAGAAATACAGTAGTTGGTTTTCTTGTGTATCCAAATTGGTAATTAACCTGTTCTTATAATATATTTTTTCCTTATTGAACACAATGACATTTTTATACCGCAGTAGAAAGAATGAAATCCATTTCTTTAACAAGAATGAGAGACCAAATATGGTAAGAGCAATTACCCCTATCCAGAACATCATACCTTTGTCATCGAGTAAGTTGAACTTACTGATTAAATTTCCTTTATATGCGTTAAAATCTTGAACGAATACTTTAGTATCTTTCAAGCTTTCATTGGAGCTGGTAACAGTATAAATTATTTCATTCCTTTCTGGATTATACTTTTCGTGCCTAGAGAGTTCATAATTTCGCTGTTCACCATAGTAAAAAAGTTTATCTTCATTAAGATTTAATCCGATAAATTTTTTGGAATCAAAAAAAAGAGTGTTACTAACAAGGTAATACCCATGGTTTTCAGGGGTCATATGATACAACTCCATTTTCTTTAGATTACCAATAAACTCCCACTCCCTTGTTCTGAGGTCCAATTTCCAAAAGTCGTTTAAAATATGGTTATTGCTATTTTCATTTGGAGTCGTGTAATCTTCTCCTATCCCACCATAAATATAAAGGTTGTCATTTTCTATATAGGATAATGCCATTTTTCTTGGCTCAGGAATTTGATTTTTATAATCATTGTATTTTAGAATATCCCATTCTTTGGTGGTGAAATTGAATTTTGTTAGAATATTTTTGTAGGTAAAAAGTCCATACCCACCCCAGAAGTATATTTCATCTTTATATGTAAATACATTTGCAAAGTATTGATTTTTATGTTGGAATGAATTGTCAATACGTATTATACTGTCACTTTTAATCTCGTATACTTCACCGCAACCATTGTGAATCAAAAAGTTGCGTGCTTTTACTTGGATAAATTTATAGGGAAAGTCTTCCGTTTGGGGCAGCTCATTGAATCGCAATGAAACTTTTTGCCATTCTTTGGAATTAAACGATTTGAGATAATAATAGTCCTTTAAGTTTTCAAATAAAAGATAGTTTTGATTATTGCTGTCAATGCCCGTAACGATTTGATTTGCATTACTATCTATAGTCAAGTTTTGGGAATAAATATTTGTCCAAGATGCAATAATTAATAGATTGAATGATTTTAAGAGGAATTTTTGATATTTCAATTCTGAAAGTTTGGTCAATAAGGTAATAACTAATTTATATCCTGAACCTTTTTAGGTATAATTGGCAGTAATCTTGGCCATACCCAAGATTATTAATAATAGTTCTTTCATTGTTTATTATTCATTACAAGTTAATCATATATTCCTACAAAACAATTCTCAAATAAACCTGATATCATTCCAGTATCTTTTAGCGGCGGGCGTAAAAGAAATTATGTAAAGCAAGAGGATAGCGCGCAAGCGCGGCGCTATTGATTCATTTTTCCTTCGGAAAGGCCCATTTTTAGGGTGCTTTTCAAAAATATTGAACAATGATATTTATGGCAATTTTTACTAAAAAAGGCGTCGAGCCCAGTAAAATCAATGGATTTTTTACTAAAAAATGCTTTTTTGAAGAATGGCTTAGTCAAATCATTGACCTATTTTTAGTTGTAAGTTATATTAACGCCCAAATAACCAATTTTGTTGAAAAAATGCTCTCGTCCCAATAAAATCAATGGATTTTTGATGAAAAAATGATGGTTTAATGTTAGAATCAGATGTGGGTTTCTATTCATAGCCTTGTCACTCGTATATTTTTGGATTCACCCCATTTTTAACGGAAAAATGCGTTCAGCCCAGTAAAATCAATGAATTTTTCACTGAAAATCAAAAGTAGATTATCCTTTTGAGGGAAATAGACTCTAGGTATCCCCTAAATTACCACTTGTATTTTATTAAACCTGTTTTGTATTTTACAATCGGATTATTGTACGAAACACCCTATATTTGAGATATGCAGACAAAGACCAAGAACAACCATATAGGTAGAAAGATCGGTAGGATAAGGGAACTTCGCGGGATGAAACAGGAGACCCTTGCCGAGGAACTTGGCATCAGCCAACAGGCCGTTTCCAACATCGAGAACAGCGAAAAGGTGGACGATGTGAAATTGGAAGAAATTGCTAAGGCCTTGGGTGTGACCAAGGAGGGGATTGAAAATTTTTCTGAAGAAGCAGTATTCAATATTATTGGCAATACTGTGACCAATAATGACAATGCTGCATTTTTTAATTATATGCCCACATTCAACCCGATGGATAAACTTATGGAAGCTTACGAAGAGAACAAAAAACTGTACGAGCGTCTTCTTCAAGCCGAAAAGGAGAAGGTTGCCTATTTGGAAAAGCTCTTGAAGAAGGATTAATTTCATCTGTTAAGGCTGTTGGGCAAATCAAAACTATTAATGATCCCTACAAAATTATTCCATCATACTCTTTTTTAAAGAAAAGGATTCGTTTCTATTAATTTATCTATTCCATTTCGTATATCTATTCAGTTTCGTAATTTATTTATGTCTGGTTCGTTGTGATTTATATATAGCGTTAATTTAAAGCCAAATTGTACATGACAAAATTCAAATATGAAAATCAAGGAGGAAGAGGTTTTTTTATTTTCAATCCGTTTTTGAAGAATAAGTCTGAAAAACAAGCAAGGAAAGAAAAGGAGACTACAAAAACTGACCTCCTTTTCAATGGAATTAAGAAGGATAAATCATTGAAGTTTAAACGTTGGAACAGAGAGGACTTAACATATAGAAAAATTAGAATGGGGCAAGCAGTTAAAATTCTAAACTGTGTTGTTCATCCTTCAAGTAATATTTATCCAATTATTAAAGAAATGAAATCTAATAGAAATCTATTTAAAAAAGTAAAAAGGTTAACAGAATCAAATTACGCGCATATTTCCAGTGCTGCAGTTAAAATTACAATTGAACAAAATATTGCAACAATAGTTAAGAGTAGTCTTTAAAACGGCCTACCTAAAAATTGTCAACCAAATCAATGTCAGGCCAAAAACTGGATGTTTTGTGGATTATTTTTCCCTGTCAATACACCCCGTCAATTTGCGGGGGGTGATATTGAAGGAAAAAATAATGGTTAGGAAACCTGTCTATAAATTAATGTATGGGTTCCCCAATTGACTACAGCGAAAACACGTGCAATCAGGTTTGGCGAAATTTGGGCTTGCAGCCCTTCACTTTGTTCCGTTCGCTTTTATTTCAGTTTTCTTTTGCAACCTTCGGGAGCAAAAGCAAGATTTGTCATGACAATGACACATCTTGAATTCAACCCCAAGTGTTGGGATTTCATAGGATTGAAAGGTTTATTCCAAAGGGGATAATAGCCACTCTTTAAATGGAATTAAGTTCCAATTGATAAGTGTCAAGTACATTGCTAGGCAAGGACTTTAGATAAATTTGGGTAGTACTGAGTTTGTTATGGCCCATCATTGCGGAAATGGCTTCCAAAGGAACTTTTTTGAACATCGCATGGGTTGCAAAACTATGCCTTGAAACATAGGAGGTCAAACGTTCTTCAATCTTACACTCTTTTGCAATTTCTTTTAATCCAATATTGTAACGTCTAAGCTCCCATTGGGCATCTTTGTACTGCAATTCTAATGTGTCTCGATAAATTATGGGCAATAAAAAACCAGAAGGGTTAGGATTGTCCAGATAGTATTGAATAATGGGTTTAATCTGATCAGTTATAATTATATCGTAGCGTTTTCCTGTTTTACGTCTTTGAAATTTTACGCGGCCATCGATGATATTATCTCTTTTCAGAAATGCCATATCAATAAAGGACATGCCCAACATCAGATAGGAAAGAATAAAATAATTGCGATAGTGAAAATGATTGGAACCTATCTTGGTTTCCATTTCAAGTATTTTCTTGATGCTTTCAATCTTAATGGCTCTTTTCTCAGTGGGCTTTGTTTTTATGGTGTAGTATTTAAAAGGGTATAATGCTTCATCCACCATGCCCTCCTTGATTCCTTTGTTGTAGATGGCCTTTATCGTTCTCATATAAGATGCAATTCCATTAATGGTATTGCCTGGTTTTGATAAATGGTGCCTTTCAAACCGTTTTAGGAATTCAAGATTGAGTTCATTGAATTTTAAATCCTTATTGTTGGTAAATACCTTAAGCCTTACAATAATCCCCGAATAGTTTCTGGCTGTGCCAATCCGTTTTTCTCTTATAAGCTCTTCTGCTTTTTGAAGACCGAACTCATAGAATGAGTTCAACCGTTTTCTGTTGACAATTTTATCAGCAATATCTTTGGCTGTTAATCTATCCAATTGATCATTGTCGGCCAGTCTATTGATTACTTCTTGTGCCTTGAGTTGTTTTTTTAATAAAAGGGTATTCATCAAGTGAACCGAATCAACATCAGGAAAATTTCTTTTTACTTTGCACCTGTGGTGATCCCAGTATTCTTCTGGGACATAATGCCCTGTTTTGATTGAAGTGGTTTTTCTAAAATGGGTCAGCCTCAAAATGATTGGAAAACATCCATTTTGGGTCATTCTGCGGGTGTCCAAACTTAGCTTTATACTCGTGTTCATGAACATAAGTTATAAAAAAATTTGCACGCAATTTGCACGCAAAAGTTTGGATTCATTTGATGTTATTTGATAACAGAATTTATTAAAATACTGATAATCAATAAAATATAATATTTTTAACAGTTGCTTATACCCCATTCGGCGACGCTGTTAATCAGAGGGTCCTTGGTTCGAGCCCAAGAGGGGGAGCATCTAAAGCAAAAGCCACCGAATTTCGGTGGCTTTTTTTCGTTTACGGAGGGGCTTGTAAAGTCCTTAAAATTCTTTCTGTTACAGTTGACTCAGCTTTTTTGAATTTATTACCCTTGTTTTATTTAATTCGACCAAATCGATAGAGAATACCTCGGAAGAAGGTGTTCGGGCGTATTGTTCCTCTATGTAACCACCAATAATGTAGAGCTTATTTTTATCGTATACCATGCTGGGCTCTTTTATGGTCAAATCAAGGTCGTATTCATAAATAGTATTTGCTTTGGTATTGTAAACAAGCAATTTTCCAAAATTGTAGATGTAGATAATTTCTTTATTGGAAGCTATACTTGGGCTTTCCATGGCATAGGGCAGATAGCCCTCTTTTCGCCATTTTCCATCGGAGAGATCCAAGGACTCTATTTCGGAAAGCGGTTTACCATCGGATCCTCCTATCAGGTAAACCTTTTCATTGATTATGGCGCCATCCGTTTGTTTGGCTTTGGTCATATTCTCCAACTCGTACCAATATCCAGTTGAGATTTGAAAAACCCTGCACTTATCCGTAAAAATCTTTTTGCCCGATCTGTTTTTCTTTATGGCTCCTCCCATAACCAAAATATTATCCTTATAAATAAAAGAAGCAAAATCAATGGCTTGATGCGGGTTGGTGTCGTCGGTAATAACACTTAACGAGTCAAGGTCCAGAATCTCTATTTTATTATGCAGATATTCTTTCTTGCCATTATTGGAGATTTTTTTACCACCAATTGCATAAAGTCTGTTCTTGTATAGGTTGACCTGATGATTTTCCCTATCTATAAACTCAGTTTTTTTGGTACGCCATTGATCTAAATTTATATCGTATGCCAGTAAATTGTTGTTGTATCCCTGATAGGATGCATTTGGTTCCAGTTCGTCCAAAACAGCAAGGAACCCGCAATCGGGACAGATTGTGTTGGCATCATCTATGGCCTTCCTCATGGTATCCTCAACAAACGATTCGCTGCCCCCTATAACGTATATGGTGTCGTTTACCACGGTGCAATCAAAGGCGTAAAGACCCTTTTTCATTGAAGATAACTTATTGTAACGGAGTTTTTCCCTAAGCTTTTTCTTTTCTGAAATTATCACTTCTCCCAGTTCGCTGGTCCGTTCTTGCATTAATATTGTGGGCGATGTTTTTCCGTTGAGATTCTTAAACCTGATTTTACGTGTTTGGTAGCCTATTATGGAGAATACCAAGCTGTCCGATGTTTGCACGTTTGTATACCGGAGCTCAAACTCACCTTTGTTATTGGTGGCCGTGCCAATTTCAGTGTTCTCTATAAACACATTTACATTACTCAAAGGTTGTTTGGTTTCAGCGTCCAGTACCCGACCTTCGGTTATTTGACCATATCCCAATAAAATAGAAAATATTGACCAAGCAAAGAATTGGATGGGTCTTCGAGAAATTAGTTTGAGGAAGATCTTACCGGGATGTGTGGCTTCGCAGTTTGATTCAATTGCTTTTTGGATTGTCATTGTATAGAGGATTATGATACAGTGTTTAGATAGCAATGGTAAAAATATGCATCAAAAAATATGCCGATATACCTCACTTCAATGGTATTCGAAGTATAAAATCTACGAATTGATTAAAAGTGTATTTAATAATTACTGTCATAGACTTTGTTATGGATTGAAAATAATGCGACTTTTTTGATTGTTTTAGTGTAAACAACTGTTAATCAATAAGTAAATAATTATTCATGCGTGGTCTTGTAGATGTATTGAATCCTTTTTTTCCTTTAAAGGAAGGTAGATGGCTCATATTGGCCTTTACCTTTACGTCCAACATTTGGTGCCAACAAGAGCAAGACTCTACAATTGTTTCATATTCCGATAAAATCGCTCTTGGTCTGGATAAGAGTACGGACATAGATGAATTTATAGTTAACAGTCCAAATGTTAGCAACTTTTACCTCGTGTCAAACAATGACTTAAAGCTTACACTAAAGCTCAACTATAAATTTTTGAGTTTGAGCGCCGGTTTTTCACCCAAATTTTTACCAGGTAATGACGATGATGATAAAAAAGGGGAAAGCTCATTTACAGAGTATAGGTTCAATCTGTTTCCAAAAAGATTTGTCCAGTCTATTTTCTTTAGGCGAATGAAGGGTTTTTATGTAGAGAATACCAATGATTTTGTGCCAAATTGGAATTCAGCTATGGACCCTTATATTCAATTCCCGGACTTAAAGAGTATAGCATGGGGTGGATATACCGGATATGTCCTGAATAAAAATTTTTCCCTGAGGTCGTTGCTGAACCGGCAGGAATGGCAAAGGACAAGTGGTGGAAGTTTGATTCCCATAATTAGTTATGAGTTCACCAATATGACCAATGATTTTGTGGATGGTTCTTACGGAAAGGAAAATATGGTGGATTTGCGAGCCGATTTGGGATATTATTTCAATTGGTCCATCACACAAAAGTTTAATCTTGTGCTATCTGTTAGAGCAGGAATTGGGCCTAAGTTTTCAAAATATACGTTGGATGGAGTGGTGGAAAGGAACCATTATTTTGTTGTTGAATACAATACTGGACTACAATTAGATTATAACTCGGATAAACTTTATATGGGTATTGCAGGTAGCCTTAATGGCTATCGTTACAATGGCGAAAGTTCCAACAACATCTCCAACAACCTTTGGCAGGGTTCATTTTATATCGGCTATAGGATTGGTGCTCAGGAAAAATTAAAACAGTTGTTCTAAAACAAAAAGCCACCGAATTTTCGGTGGCTTTTTTGTTGCTGTTTATTTGTTATTGTTGGGCCATTTCCAAATGGATGGTCAACTCCACTTCATCTCCCAATGTAGGTGTGTCACTGCCAACTCCAAACTCCAAGCGATCTACGGTACCGGTGAGTTTTAGTCCGGCCTTCAGTTTTTGACTGCGTTGATCGGTTATTATTCCGTTCACAGTACCTTCCAAGGTAACCGGCTTGGTAACCCCATGCATGCTAAGGTCTCCCGTTAGCTTAAAGGTTTTGTCCCCAGTTTTTTCAAAACTTGTGCTCTGAAAAGTGATGGAAGGATATTTTTCCGCATCAAAAAAGTCGGCACTTCGTAAATGATCGTCGCGCCTATCATTATCCGTATCAATACTGGTGGTTTTAATGTCCACCATAAATTCGGCGTCGTCAAAAGTATCGGTTGCCTTTGCCGTTATGTCAAAATCGCTAAAATGGCCTTCTACGGTGGAGATCATTAAGTGTGAAATGCCAAAACCGACCTTGGAGTGTGCCCCGTCCGATTTCCAAGTGGATTGTGCCGCAACCGCTAGGGATGTTAAAAACGCAAGTGCGAAAATAGTCTTCTTCATGATTGTGTGATTTAAGTGTTAGTAGTTTTGTTTATAATGCTTTTACCAATTTCAGATAAAATTTTCAACTAAATATGATCAATTAAAACTTAAGATATAAATATTTTCCGTGAACAACATGGCTTAACCCTCAATCAACCAATTGGTTAAGAATGGAAAGAAATAAGATGTCGTTGAGGGGTTAAATATGGTTGTTGGTAAAGCTACTTTTCTTTAAACGCAGTTTTATACATAGTTTTGGCTCACCTAACTATAATTGCATTGATTTCTAAAAAGGAACTTCTTTTTCAAATAGTATTGCACGTATTGGTTCTCCTGTTCTTTTCTTTTGATAGAAATACAGGGAGCATAGTGGTGCACAGGGCCATATTCCTATTGTTTTATTCTTTGGCTACTGTGGGAATCACCTATTATCTGATGCCTAAATTTCTTTACAGGAAAAAGTATTGGCAGTTTTTTTTAGGCGCTGGTTTGGTAGTGGCCATAGTCATTGTAATAGAAGAAACGATTATGGAACCTCTAATATTCCCCCATACCAAAAGGGCGAATACCTTTCCAGGTGTCTACGTTTCCTTATTGGGAATTTTGCCCGTAATGTTCATTCTGTCAGGATGTAAATTTGGGTGGGACGCCCTTAAAAAACAGGCCCAAATCGATGAACTCGAAACCACCATACAAGAAAGTGAACTTCAATTTTTGCGTAGTCAAATAAATCCTCACTTTTTGTTCAACAATCTGAACAACCTGTATTCTTATGCTTTGCAAGAATCTCCCAAAACTCCAGAAATCATACTCGAGATGAGCGGAGTATTGCGCTATATGCTATACGAATCCAAGGAAAAATTAGTGCCCTTGAAAAAGGAGCTGGAGCAATTGGGCAATTTTATCCGTCTGTATAAATTGCAAATAGAAGATAGGGGAGAAGTACAGTTTGATGTGGACGAAATTGAGGGAGACTATAGGATTGCACCCTTGATTTTGATTGTTTTCATAGAAAATGCCTTCAAGCACAGCCAATCGGGACAGTCTTCAAATATTGAAATAGATATTTCCGTAAAGTTGAGCAATTCTATATTGGAGTTCAGGTGCAAGAACAATTATGAGCCAGGGTTTAGTCTGGATAGTGTTGCCAAAGGAATCGGTTTAAAAAATGTAAAGAAGCGTCTTGAACTTCTTTATCCAAAAAAGCATATTTTGCATATAGAGGAGACCGATAACAGCTATAAGGTGTTTCTGAAGCTGGAATTGGAAAAGGTTTAGGTTATGAGATGTATAATTGTTGAAGATCAGCCGCCGGCACAGCGAATACTGAAGAAGTTTATTCAGGATGTGCCCACATTGGAACTGGTACAGGTTTTCTCCGATGGATTGACGGCTATGGAATTCCTGAACAAGGAGTCGGTGGACCTCATATTCCTAGATATCCATCTGCCCAAAATAAATGGGCTGGATTTTCTAAAGAGCATTCCGGATCCTCCACATGTTATATTGACCACTGCTTTTTCAGAATATGCACTCGAAGGATACGATTTGAACGTCGTGGACTATCTTTTAAAGCCCTTTTCTTTTCAGCGTTTCCTACAGGCTGTCAACAAGGTCAACGCAAAGCACGAACAGGTTGTAGCCAAAAATGATACAGCACCACTTACCGAAATCTATGTAAAATCCAGTCACGAACATATTAAGGTGCTGGTGAAAGATATTTACACTATTGCTTCGGACTCTGATTATACCGAAATACACCTTAAGGATAAAAAAATATTGTCCAACGAACCATTACGGCATTGGATGGAAGTACTTGGGGGCAGTCAATTTTACCAGATACACAAATCCCATATCATCAATACCAAAAAAATTGACCGTATATCGGGAAATCTTGTAATGCTGAGCAATGGAGCCAAAATACCCATGGGGAGGGCATATAAGGATAACTTCTTAAAAAGTATTCTATAAAAAAGCCCAGATTTCTGGGCTTTCATATGTTACTTTATCTCATCTTCTATTTTGCAAAGTAGATGTAAATTCCAACTACGATTATGGCAATAAATGTACTTGCCAATTTCACATGTTTCCAAGGCTCTATGGAAACCTGCTTGGTATACTCTAGTTGGAAAGGCTCTTCTCGCGGGTAGAATTTTCCGATAATCAACATGATGAGGATGTTGGAAATAAACAATATCGCCATTACATGAAGATAGTGAGGGTATGCTCCGGCCTCTATTAAATTGAGTTCAACAGGGTCGGTAATTCCGTTTGCTTTTGCTTCGGCCAGTGCGTTGGCGACCATTTTTGGTCCAACAATAAATTGACTGATGATATAAAGAACTGAACCAGAAAGTATACCAATTTTTGCTGCGATGGCAGGAACCCTTTTGGTCAAATAGCCCACCACGATAATTGTGAAGATGGGAATACTGTAAATACCGTTTATCTCTTGAAGGTAGTTGAACAAACTGCCCGCATTGGCAATCAGTGGCGCTATGAACATCGCTGCAAGTGCCAAGCACACCCCGAATACCTTACCGTATTTTACCACGGTCATTTCCGATGCATTTTTGTTGATATGCTGTTTGTAGATATCTATTCCGAACAAGGTCACCGAACTATTGAGAACACTGTTGAAGGAACTCAAAATAGCTCCAAAAAGCACAGCGGCAAAAAAGCCCATCAATGGCTTGGGCAGCACGGCTCTCACCAGTTCAGGGTAGGCAAGGTCACTGCTGGCCAATCCGCCTTCAAAATAGTAGTAAGCGATCATTCCTGGCAATACCAAGATGATTGGCCCCAAAATTTTTAAAAAGGCGGCCAAAAGAAGTCCTTTTTGCCCTTCGGCAAGATTTTTTGCTCCCAAACCGCGTTGGATAATTTGTTGGTTGGTGCCCCAGTAGAAAAGCTGAACCAGCATCATTCCAGTAAAAATGGTGGAAAACGGAACCTCTTGTCCGGGATTTCCAGTTGAATCAAAACGTTCCGGGTTGGCAGCCATCAAGGTATCCAATCCGCCCATTACACTACCATCCCCAATGGCCATAAGACCAAAAACCGGAATCATGATACCTCCGATAATAAGACCTACCGCATTGATACTATCGGAAACGGCAACAGCCTTCAGTCCACCAAAAACCGCATAAATGGAGCCGATGATCCCTATGCCCCAGATACAGATTACCAGAGCGGTGGAGTCGGACACACCCAACAAAGCTGGAACATCGAACATGCCACTTATAGCGACCGATCCGGAGTACAATATTACAGGCAGCAAAACCACTACATAGCCCGTAAGAAACAGTCCAGAGGTTATCGTTTTAGTGGCCACATCAAAACGTTTCGCTAAAAATTGTGGTACGGTGGTTAGTCCACCCTTAAGATATCTTGGCAGCAAGAACATAGCCGTAACTACAATAGCTAGAGCGGCCAAGGTTTCCCATGCCATAACGGAGAGACCATCTTTGTAAGCACTTCCGTTTAGCCCTACAATTTGTTCTGTGGAAAGGTTGGTCAACAATAAGGAGCCAGCTATGACTCCAGCGGTTAGGCTTCTGCCGCCCAAAAAGTAACCATCGGACGATGTTTCATCTGTTTTTCTAACCGACCACCAAGAAATGATTCCTACTAAAAGGGTGAAGCCTAAAAACGAAATAAGTGCCATACTATATTATTTGGTGTTTTGTCCATGGACAGAACAATTTGTTTAGTTGGTTGTGCACGCTAATATAACTTGAATTTTCCGAAATTAAGGGTGAAGCCTTAAACTCAACATTTTATTTTAAAACTGAAGTATTTGAAAAAAAGGATGTGCTTATGACACTTGTAAAAACATAATGGATCGCTAACGATAATTTAAACTAAAAAGTAGGGCCACTCTTTTAAAAAATTGAGTAATTTGAAACATAATTTTATTATTTGTAAACATCTATGAATAAAAGTACGATCATCAAGCGACCAGGGTTCGTGTTTGTATTGCATGCTTCGCTTGCCGCTTTTGGCACCTACTTTTGTATGTACGCCTTTAGAAAGCCATTTTCCGTGGCCACTTTTGATGGACTCTCCTTTATAGGTGTGGATTACAAAATACTTTTGGTGATTGCCCAGGTTTTGGGTTATGCACTTTCCAAATTTGTTGGGATAAAAGTCATCTCGGAACTTAAGCCCAACCGAAGGTTACTTTACCTAATTTCACTTATAGTACTTGCGGAAATTTCGCTCTTGCTCTTCGCATGGGTACCCGCACCGTACAATATCCCATTTATGTTCCTTAACGGTTTTCCTTTGGGAATGATATGGGGCATTGTGTTCTCTTATATTGAAGGACGTAGGTTTACCGATATTTTGGGAGTAGTCCTTTCCGCAAGTTTTATAGTATCCAGTGGAGTGGTAAAATCGGTCGGGTTATTTGTGATGAATTCTTGGGGCGTTAGTGAATTTTGGATGCCGTCCGTTACCGGTGCGCTTTTCTTTGTTCCCCTTTTGATCAGTTCTTATTTATTGCAACGGGTACCCCCGCCGACAGCCGAAGATATTGCCAACCGTACGGAGCGGATTCCAATGACGGCAGCCGATAGAAAAAGTTTGGTGAAAAAGTTTATGTTTCCATTGCTCATCATAGTCTTGTTCTATACTTTTTTGACGGCTTTTCGGGATTTTCGTGACAATTTTGCCCGAGAATTGTGGGATAGTATTGGATATCAAGGGGATGTCTCTGTTTATTCTACCTCCGAAATTATTATTGCCGTCGTAGTGCTTTTGATTATCGGGACCATCTTTTATGTGAAAGATAACTTTAAAGCCTTGCTTACCTATCATGTGCTACTGATTTTAGGAACTTTGGCTTTGGTGATCAGTACCATAATGTTTCAAACCGGGGTTTTGGACCCGTTCGTTTGGATGGTCTGCACCGGGTTTGGGCTTTATATTTGTTACGTACCGTTCAACTGTCTCTTTTTTGATCGCTTTATAGCCACTTTTAAGGTAAAGGGAAACTCAGGTTTTCTCATCTACATTGCAGATGCCTTTGGGTACCTTGGAAGCATCCTGGTATTACTGTACAAGAATTTTGGGCAGGCAAATGTGTCGTGGCTGAACTTTTTTGTGTACGGAACGTACGCAGTTGCATTGATAGGTATTGTCAGTACATCGATATTATATGTGCACTTTGTGACCCGCCACAGATTGGAAGAATTTAATAAGCAATTGGAATATGGACAATAAGTATGATGCCGTCATAGTAGGTGGGGGTGTTTTAGGAACTTTTCATGCCTACCATGCACTGGAATTGGGCCTAAAAGTCTGTTTGGTAGAAAAAGATATCTATCCCAAAGGAGCGACCACACAAAATTTTGGACAAGTCGTCCCTTCGGGCATGAATTCCAAATGGCAGAAATTTGGAAGGGAAAGTCTGAAAATATACAAGGAGATTCAATCCCAATTTGATATCAGTATCCGTCAGAACGGAACGGTGTATTTGGCATCCAACGAAGAGGAGGAACAGTTGCTGATGGAGTTGAGAGCTATCAACAATGGGAACGATTACACATCAAAAATGCTCACCAAACAAGAATGTTTGGCCAATTACCCCGGACTTAGAAAGGACTATGTGACAGCAGGTCTTTTTTTTCCACAAGAGGTCACGGTCGAGCCTAGAACCATGATCCATAAGCTACAGAAATATCTGATGGACCAGAAAGGCTTGGAAATCAAGTTTGATTTTCCCGTCGTATCCTGCGAATCTGATGGAGAGTGGGTTTTGGTTCAAAGCACAAAAGGTAATGAGGTATTCGGTAAGAAAGTAATTGTTTGTAATGGAGCTGAGTTTAAAAATCTGTACCCGGAAATGTTTGCCAACAGTGATCTTCAAGTTTCAAAATTGCAAATGATGCAGACGAAACCGCAAGAAAACTATAACTTGAAAGGTTCGATTCTTACAGGTTGGTCCATTCGCAGGTACGAAGCATTTCATGAATGTCCTTCCTTTGCGGGAATCAAGGAAAACGAGCCAAAGGACAGCCTTCAGAAAAAATGGGGCGTACATATTCTTTTCAAACAAGCGATGGATGGTTCGGTGATTTTGGGTGATTCCCATCAATATGGCGATGCCAACAGGGTCGAGGATTTGGGTTATGATCTGGACATGGACATCGATGATTTTATGATAGAGGAAGCCAAAAAAGTCATTGACCTTCCTACGTATCAAATCCAAAAAAGGTGGTACGGGATATACTCACAATGCAAGAACAGCGATATTTTTCAAAAAACGATTGACAACAATATTCATGTTGTGACAGGAATCGGTGGAAAGGGGATGACGGGAAGCGCCGGATTCGCGAAGAAAAGCATTGCTACTATATTCAATAAGCAGAAAATCAATTTATGAAAAAGATAGAATTGGCCGTTTTTGATATGGCAGGCACCACAGTGAACGAGGACAATGTAGTCTACAAAACGGTTGGGGCCGCTTTGGCCAAGCATGGGGTAGAAGTTTCTTTGGATACCGTTCTGGAATTTGGCGCAGGTAAGGAAAAATTTAAGGCCATAGCAGATATTTTGGAACAGACCAAAAACACATCTGTTGATGCCAATCTTGTTTTTGAAGATTTCAAAGGAATGTTGGACGAAGCCTATGCCAATTTAGAAGTTACCTCCTATGACGGTGTAGAGGCTTTTTTTCAACTATTAAAGTCCAAAGATGTCAAAGTAGTATTGAACACTGGATATGACCAAAAAACCGCAAGTTCACTTTTGAACAAACTGGGATGGGTTGCAGGGAATCAAATCGATGCTGTGATTACCGCCGATGATGTGGTAAACGGAAGACCTTCTTCGGAAATGATAGACAAGGCCATGGATATGTTCGGAATCACTAAACCCGAAAATGTGTTAAAGGCAGGTGACTCCGTAATCGATATTGAAGAGGGGAAAAATGCGAATTGTGGTTGGACCGTGGGTGTTTTGACCGGCGCCCAAACACGTGAACAGTTGTTGACTGCCCAACCGACCCTGATACTGGATTCCCTGACCGATTTGGAACAGGTATTGTTTTCTTGATCAAATAAAGTAATAAACCACTAACATTTTGGAGGGAACTTTTCCTCTGTTGATAGGTACATGGGGGATTCTACCGTCAAAAAAAATGGAATCCCCTTCTTTTAAAAGAACCTCGTGGTCGCCAATCTCGTAATAGCACTCTCCCGTTAACATATACTTGAACTCAAAAGCATCGGTCACTACCTTTTCTCTTCTTGAATTGGGCTGTACCTCCAGAAGCACACTTTCAAACCCTACGGAGTTCAACTGTTTCCCGAAAATATAATTATAGGTAAAACCAACTGCTTCGTCCTCCTTTTCTATAATGGACTGTTCGTGCTTACGGGTTACAATAAAATTTTGACCGATACCTTTCGGAATACCGTCAAAAAAATCGGTCATTTGGGTGCCCAAAGCTTCCACAATTTTTAAAAATACAGGAAGAGATGGTATAGTTCTGCCATTTTCAATGCGTGAAATAAGTCCTGCAGTTACCCCGGCAGCTATCGCAACATCGTTTATGGTCTTTTTATTGTTCTTGCGGATTTGCTTTATTCTTTTCCCAATCCCGATGAGGTAATCTTCCATTATTTATGGCTCTCCTAAATTTTAGTATTTATAATATTTTTTGATAAATCAAGAATACTAAAAAAATACGGTTAATCCATTAAACTACTGGGGTATGTTGTAAAATCTGTCTTTTTGTCGATTTGAATAAATTGCATATTTGTAAATAATGTTTACATAACATTGAACGGTTTCTTTTAACCATTCCGTATCATTTTTTTAATCTGTTTAAAGGCCTGCCTTAACTCATGTGTTGGATATTTGTTGATAAATAATTAACCAATTTTTACAAATACTCAACAAATGAAAAAATCGATTGTAGCTTTTTTACTTGCATTCACCGTAAGTATAATTGGCTATTCGCAAGTCACCTTTTCAGGAAAGGTATTAGACGAGAACAACGTACCATTGCCAGGTGCATCGGTGGTTGTAAAGGGTGGTTCCACTGGAGTGGCCACCGACTTTGATGGAAATTTTGAAATTGAGCTCCCGCAAGGAGGAGAAATCTTGGTGGTATCCTATATAGGATATATCTCCCAGGATTTGGAAACAGCGGGCCGAACAAGCGCAACCATTGTATTGCAGCCCGATTCGCAACAATTGGATGAGGTTGTGGTAACCGCTTTGGGTATTCAAAGGGAGACCAAAAAGCTTGCCTATGCAGTGCAAAAGGTTTCTGGTGAGGAAATTTCCGAGGCCAAAGAGACCAACGTGGTCAATTCGCTTGCCGGTAAAATGGCCGGTGTCCAGATTACGGGTGGAAACTCGGGAGTAGGATCCACTTCACAGATTATTATTCGTGGTGAAAACTCGCTCAATCCGAGTCCCAGTGCCAACTCACCATTATTTGTAGTGGACGGTATTCCTATCAACAACAATGTGAACAATACAGGAAGTGAGGGGAATATGGGCGTTGACTATGGTAATGGTGCCATGGACATCAATCCAGATGATGTAGAGACCATGACCGTCCTCAAAGGACCGAATGCAACAGCACTCTATGGTTCCAGAGGAGCCAATGGGGTTGTGCTTATTACCACTAAATCTGGTAAGGGGAGTAAAGGGATTGGAGTTTCCTATACCCACAATTCCACTTTCGAAGATCTTTTGACACTCCCAAAATATCAAAACCGCTACGGACAAGGTTCGGGAGGTCAGTTTGCTTTTAATGATGGGGGGCAGAACCGTTCCTTGACAGGAGGTATAAACGATCATGTGGACGAAAGTTGGGGTCCTGCCCTGAACGGACAATTGATTCCACAGCACGATAGCCCTACCACTAGCGGTCTGCGAGCCGGAGATGTTCATGTTAGACCAAGAGATTCTGAAGGAGTATTTGCTGACGAAATAATCGCAACACCTTTTTCTCCACAGCCCAATAATATTGATGATTTCTTTAGAACAGGCTTCACCATGAGCAATAACATTGCTTTGACGGGAGCTAACGAAGATGGTAACTTTAGGGTGTCCTTCACCGATTTGCAAAGTGAGAGCGTTATCCCAAACTCCAACTTTAAAAGAAGATCTTACCAAGTCAATGGGTCATACAATCTTACCGATTGGTTAAAAGTGACCGGTTCCATGAACTACATCAACTCGAACTCCCGCAACCGTCCCAATAACTCTTATGGAACAGAAAACGTGATGTATCTGTGGATTTGGTTCGGTCGTCATATCAACATGAACAATTTAAGGGACTATTGGCAGCCAGGTTTGGAAGGTGTGCAGCAGTACAATTATAACTACAACTACCACGATAACCCTTTCTTTACCGTCTACGAAAACACCAACGCCTTTAACAAGGACCGTGTGATCACCAACCTAAGGGCCGATCTTACCTTGGCCAAAGGGTTGAGCCTAATGTTGCGTTCCGGTTTTGACTATTCCAGTGAACTTGACATGAGAAAAAGGGCATATTCAACGCAACGTTTCCCGAACGGTCAGTACAGGGAGGACTTTATTTATGCCTACGAGCAAAACACTGATTTTCTTTTTGCGTATAACACTGAGCTGAACCAAGATTTTGATTTTGGGGTGTCCTTCGGAGGTAACCATCGTTCCGCTAAAAACAGATATCAACGGATAAGTGCCAACTCATTGTCTATTCCTGGAATCTATAACTTTGGAAACGCGGCCGAGCCTTTGACGCAGAGTGATTATGATGGTAAATTCACCGTAAACAGTTTGTATGCCTTCTCCAATTTGGCATATAAGGATTATGCTTTCTTGGATGTTACCGCTCGTAACGATTGGTCTTCCACATTGCCTGATGGAAACAACAGTTATTTCTATCCATCCGTTGGTTTGAGTTTCATTCTTTCTGATATGTTCCAGATGCCAGAGTCCATAAGCTTTGCAAAAGTTCGAGGAGGCTGGGCCAGTGTGGGTAACGATACCGACCCTTATAACTTGGCCGCTACTTTTGGATTTGGAAATACATTCAATGGATATTCAAGGGCCTATTCCCCTTCTGAATTAAAATTGGCCGACCTTAAACCAGAACGTACCAATTCATTTGAAGTAGGTGCCGATGTTCGGTTCTTCGGAAACCGTTTGGGATTGGATGTGGCCGCATACAAATCAGTGACCAACAACCAGATTCTTTCTTTGCCCGTATCCAACACCTCTGGATTTAGTTCCAGGGTCATCAATGCCGGTGAGGTAGAGAATAAAGGTTTGGAAATTACCTTGACGGCAACACCGCTTAGAACCGACAACTTTAGCTGGGATACCAACATCAACTTTACCACCAACCGTGGTGAGGTAAAGGAACTTACGGATGGATTGACGCAATATTTGGTGAAGGAAAATTACCTTCAAGTTGTTGCTGAGGTCGGCGAACGTATGGGCGATCTTTACGGAACAGGTTTCGAACAAGTGACCGACCAAAACAGTCCTTACTACGGACAATGGATAATTGATGGTGATTCAGGTCTGCCCATAAGAAGCAACGAACTGCGAAATCTTGGCAATTACAACCCGGACTTTATGGTTGGTTTCCAAAACAGCTTCAAGTACAAAAATCTTCGTTTCGGATTCCTTTTCGATTGGAGACAAGGTGGAGTTTATCACTCAAGAACCGTTGCTATTGGTGGTACCACGGGGATGCTGGACTTCACCGTTCCAGGTCGTGAAACAGGTATCGTCGCCCAAGGTGTTGTAGATGATGGAAACGGCAATTATACGCCAAACACGGTCAATGTGGCGGCTTCAAACTACTACTCACACGTGTACAACAGGGGCAATGAGCAAAGTTCCATGTTCGATGCTACCTACGTAAAACTAAGAGAAGTGAAATTGGGCTACACGCTGCCAAGCAAGCTGTTGGCCAACACCCCAATACGTTCGGCAACAATTTCTTTGGTAGGTCGTAACCTGGCGCTTTGGACAGAAAACGACCACGTAGATCCTGAATCCATTTCTTTCTCCGGAGGTTCAATAGTGCCAGGCGTGGAAGATATGGCATTGCCAAGTACAAGAAGTTTTGGACTTAACCTTAACGTAGAATTTTAAAGAAAGAATTTAAGACAAAGAATGATGAAAACATCAAACTTCATAACATCCATCTTATTTGCAGGAACTGTTTTGGTTTCGTGTACGGACAATTTTGAGAGCATCAACTCCAACCCCAATGCCCCGGAACAAGTAAGCGCCAATCTGCTTACCTCCACCGTTACCTCCGAGATTACCCGAAGGTTAACAGATGAAGGGTACAGCGACGGAAACACCATTACCCAATTGATGGCCAAGAACAACTTTCCCGGTTTCAGCCAGTTCGATTGGGGGGATCAAGGTATGTGGGACTTCTTTTATAACTACCTGCCCGAGATCAATGATATTTTGGAGATTTCAAGGACAGAGGGAACCCAAAATGCCACTTACGAAGGAATTGCCTTGACATTGAGGGCCCTTAGCTTTGCCAATCTTACCGATTTATATGGATATGTCCCTTATACCGAGGCAATGGCCGGTGAAACCGAAGGAATCTTTACCCCGGTATACGATGATCAAGAAACCGTTTATAACGGTGTGCTTCAGGATTTGGCCGATGCCGATGCCGCTTTGGCAAAAGGGGAAGCGATTACCGGGTCCACCGGTGACGTTATTTACGATGGAGATGCATCCAAATGGAGAAAGTTGGCCAATTCTTTACGCCTTAGATATTTGATGAGAATTTCCAAACAAAGGGATGTCTCGGCGGAAATGCAGGCGATTGTAAGTGCTGGGAACTACATCAATTCTAATGAAGATAACGCCACATTGACCTATAGCGGCACATCAAATACAGATTCTTGGCCACAAAGTACAGGTCGTATCGGTGGTTTTGATGAAAAGAGCCTTTGTACCACGCTGTTGGGTTATTTTGAAGAATTCAACGACCCTCGATTGGATATTTGGTTCGATCGTAACAGTGATGGCGAATGGGTAGGTATTCCTATTGGATTGAACCAGGACAATGCCCGTGCCTATGATGATGCCAACAGTCCAAGCCGTTTGGATGTAGAACTGTTCTACTTCTCTTCCACGGCAGCGGAAGCATTTATCATGAAAAACTCCGAAGTACAGTTCATTCTGGCAGAGGCTGCCGAAAGAGGATTCATTGCCGGTAGTGCTGCCGATCACTACAATGCAGGAATCAGGGCAAGCTTGGCCTATTGGGGCGTAGCGGATGATGATATTGATGCATACTTGGCCCAGCCATCTGTGCAATACGATGGTTCTCTGGAACTACTCCTTACTCAAAAGACCATCGCGCTTTGGAACGTGGATTACCAAGGATGGATGGATTACAGAAGAACGGGAATTCCTGCCTTGGAGACTGGTCAGGACGACCTTAATGGTGGACGCTATCCAGTTCGTTTCCTATATCCATCATCCGAGCAGACATTGAATACGGCCAATTACCAAGCCGCCGTGCAATCCATGGGAGGAGAAGGAGACAACATCAATACACCTGGTTGGTGGGAAACCGGAACCAGATATTAAACGATTGAAAATAGTCCTTTAACAAGCATATGGTTGCCCTGTTTTTCAGGGCAGCCTTTGTTATTAAAAATATTAGGATGTCTAAAAAACTATTATTGCCCATTTTGTTGACCGTTTTGGTGGCATCATGCGCTAAAAGAGAAAGCCGACCCAACAATATTGAGCACGTGGTTGTCATTGGAATCGATGGGATGAGTCCCAACGGAATTCAAAATGCCGATACGCCAACTTTGGATTCCATGATGCAAAACGGGGCGGCAACCCTGCATGCCCGTTCCGTACTGCCCTCAAGTTCCAGTTCTAATTGGGCCAGTATGATCATGGGTGCCGATACCGAACAACACGGGGTGACTTCCAATGGCTGGGAAAAGTTCGACCACCAATTACCGCCGGTGGTCGTTACCGAAAATGGAACATTTCCCACCATATTCACACTGTTCAAAGACCAACAACCAGAAGCTCATGTGGGCGCCATCTACGACTGGGACGGTTTTGGTCGACTGTTCGAGAAATCCGATGTGGATTTTGACATCGACGGAGATCACGAAGATAAAACAACCCAAGAAGCGGTAAAATATATCAAAGAACATAGACCAAAATTCACCTTCGTGCACTTGGACCATGTAGACCATGCGGGACACTCCCAAGGACATGGAAGTCCTGATTATTACAAATCCGCGGAGAAAGCAGATTCTTTGATTGCCGAAATCGTGAATGCAACCAAAGATGCAGGAATTTTTGAAAAAACCATGTTCATTATATCAGCAGACCACGGAGGTTTAGGCTTTGGACATGGCGGAGAAAGTCTAGCAGAAATGGAAATACCCTTCATTCTGTACGGTGCGGGCATCAAAATAGGATATAAAATAGAAGAAACCGTTTACCAATACGATAATGCACCAACAGTTGCCTATGCCATGGGCTTGCAAACACCGCAATCATGGATAGGCAGACCGGTCATAGGAGCATTTGCAGGTAATGAAGCTCCAAATTTGATATACAAGCGAAAAGAGCAAATAACCCAACCCAAAATTCTTCCGGATGCTGGCTATTTTGAGCCAGCCGGAGGAGTTTTCAAAGCCGATTCTGTTGCAGTGGTCATGCAAAACCCTAATAATTTAGGTGAGATTCGCTATACCATTGGCAACAATGTGCCCACTTTGGAGAACAGTCAGGTCTATCAAGATACCTTTTACTTAAAGCAGACAAGTATCATCAAGGCGGGTATCTTTCAGAATAATCAATTGGTTAGCACTGTGGCCGAAGGCAATTTTAGGATTGTTTCAAAAGAAAAACAAGATCCTGTAAAATGTAAAGTATTTGAAGTAAGCAGTATCGAAAAGCTCCCGGATTTCACTACCTTAAATCCGATACATGAAGGATTTGTTACTGAGTTTTCCCATAAACAGGCACTTTCCGATGCTATGCCACAAGAACAAGTAGCCGTGGTTTTTGAAAGTTATTTGGAAGTGGAAGAAGAAGGAACGTATAACTTTTTTACCAATAGTGATGATGGCAGCAAACTTTACATCAACGGTAAAGCCATAGTGGATAACGATGGTGATCATGGGGTGATGGAACGCAGCGGTTCGTTGGAACTATCCGAAGGCAGACATTTGGTCCGTGTAGAATTTTTCAACGGAGGGGGAGGCTATCATTTGGACGTAAAATATTCAGGTCCCAATACACCAAAACAAATAATTCCTGCAAGTAAGTTGTTTAGAGAAAAATAATATAGAATGAACCAAAAGCGCAACAAGCACAACGCAGAATCTGTTGTGGAAGGTGACATCAACCTGACTCCTGCGAGGGGAACATGGTTGCAGAACGAAGTGAGCGAAGAGACCAAGGAACTACTGGAAAAGGACGCCAAGTATTTTATGCATCAATCCATGTCCACACCTTGTTTGGACGTGCTCCAGAATTGTGAAGGTTCGCACATGATAAGTGTGTCGGGCAAGAAATACCTCGATTTTCACGGAAATAATGTGCACCAAATCGGATTTTCCCACCCAAAACTGGTCGCTCGACTAACGGAGCAACTTCAAAACTTGACTTTTTCCACAAGACGCTACACAAATGAAACTGCCATTCAATTTGCAGAAAAGCTGACCTCCTACACCCCAAAAGGCCTTAATCGCATCTTATTGACCCCAAACGGAAGCTCAGCCATAGGTATTGCTATAAAGTTGGCCAGGGCCATCACGGGCAAGCACAAAGTCGTCTCGTTTTGGGACTCGTTCCACGGTGCATCTTTGGATGCCATCAGCGTTGGGGGCGAAGCAGTTTTTCAGGAGCACATGGGACCATTGATGCCCGGTGTGGAGCGCATTCCTCCCCCAATAACCTATCGCGGCATATTTGAAGGGAACGAGGACAAGGCATTGGAGTATCTACAGTATGTCTTGGAGAAGGACCCTGAAATCGGGGCATTTTTGGCCGAGACCATTCGCAACACCGATGTACAGATTCCATCAAAAAAATTCTGGAAAGCCGCTAGGGAACTTTGCACCAAACATGGTGTTTTGTTGATTTTGGATGAAATACCCATCGCTTTTGGAAGAACGGGTACCATGTTCGCCTACGAACTTTTCGACATTGAGCCTGACATTCTCTGCTTGGGCAAAGGGTTGGGAGGTGGTATTATCCCTCAAGCCGCGATTGTTACCCTGGAAGAATACAACAAATTCGGACACATTTCCCTCGGGCATTATACCCATGAAAAAAGTCCCTTGGGGGCTATGGCAGGATTGACGCTTTTGGAGGTGTTGGAAGAGGAAAACATCTTGCAAAAGGTGAAAGAAGATGAAGAATTCATAAGAAAAGCCCTGTACAAAATGCATCGAAAATATTCCTTGATCGGGGACGTGCGTGGAGTGGGATTACTTTGGGGCATCGAACTCGTAACTAACAGGACCACCAAGGAAAAAGCGATTGCCGAAGCCGAAGAAATTATGTACGAGTGTCTAAAACAGGGATTGAGTTTCAAGGTTTCCAAAGGAAACGTACTACAGCTTTCTCCACCATTGACCATAACCAGGGAAGAACTGGAAAAAGCATTTGAAATATTGAACTCTGCCTTTTTAAAAACAAACCATATTGCCTAATGAAAAAAATCAAACAACTATTTATCGTATTCTGTTTGGGTCTGATGGAGCTTACCGCCCAAACCGAACCCCAAATTTTAGTGCAGCCCTATCTTCAGGATGCAGAACCGAATTCCATTGTGATCATGTGGGAAACCGCCAGTGGCGAAGGAAGCATCGTGGAATGGGGGACCACGGAAAAACTGGGCAAAAAAACATCAGGAAAAGCCGAGGATATCAATTTCTCTGAATCACGGGTGCATACCGTAAAACTGGAAGGCCTCAAGCGTTTTACGGAATATTATTATCGGGTAAGGACCGGCAAGGCCAAATCCGATATTTTCCAGTTCAAGACACCGCCATTTTCAAGCGATGAAGAGTCGTTCAACATTGTTGCCATGAGTGATATGCAGTATGATAGCCAGCATCCGAACAAGTTTTCCGAAATCGTGAACCAAGGCATTCTACAGTATTTGGAAAAGGAGCACGGTGGCAAGTTGCCGGACAATCTGGCTATGGTGATGATACCCGGGGATTTGGTTTCTTCGGGCAGTAAATACTACCAATGGAAAGAACACTTTTTTGATCCGGCACAGAAACTCTTTGCTGAGGTGCCCGTATATCCAGTGTTGGGCAATCATGAGCGCAACTCCGTTTTCTACTTCAAATACTTCAGCCTTCCGGAAAATGGAACGCCCGCCTTTGCCGAACATTGGTGGTACAAGGATTATGGTAATACGAGAATCATCGGGTTGAATTCCAACGAAGGTTACCGCGATCTTCGCGAACAATATGAATGGTTGGAACAAGTTTTGGCCGATACCGAAAAGAACGAGGATATTGATTTTGTGTTCGCTCAGTTGCACCATCCCCACAAATCCGAACTTTGGATTCCGGGCGAGGAAGAATCCACAGGGAGGGTGGTTAAAATGTTGGAGGCCTTTTCAACCAAAACAGGAAAGCCCAGCGTTCATTTTTTTGGACACACCCATGGCTATTCAAGAGGGCAATCTAGAGACCACAAACATTTGTGGATCAATGTGGCCTCGGCTGGGGGAGCCATCGACAATTGGGGCGAGTTCGAAGGAAGGGACTATGATGAATTCACCGTTACACAGGACGAATACGGTTTTGTTATGGTCGAAATCGACGGAAACCGGAGCGACCCCAAATTCACTATCAAAAGAATCAGTCAAGGGAACAATGTGAAGTCAAGACAAAATGAGCTTCGCGACAGTATTACCATCTGGCGATTAGAGAAGAAACCCGATGCCCCAACCGTAGTTTTTCCAACTAAAAATGAAAAAATACTGGAAGAATTTGTCACCTTGAAGGCCGGAGAGTTTTCAAGTCCGCTCGGTGGTGCTTTCCATGCGGCTGCACATTGGCAAGTTTCCCAAACCCAAGATTTTGAAAAGTTGGATTTGGACAGCTGGAAACAGTTCGAAAACTGGTACTACAAGGAAAATCGTCAAAAAGAGGACGATTTGACCGATGAAAAAACCAAAAGATTACAACCCAATACCACCTATTATTGGAGGGTTCGGTACCGAGACCAAAACTTGAACTGGAGTGATTGGTCCGAAACAGCATCATTTAAAACAAAGTAAGAAAATGAAAAATAGAATCTTGTTTTTGATGATTGCCACGGTGGCAATGTTCAGGGTAAATGCCCAAAATAAAGATACCAAGGTAGTTTTGATAACGTTGGACGGTTTCCGTTGGCAGGAACTGTTTACCGGCGCAGATTCCCTTTTGATAGACAACAAGGATTATGTTCACGAGCCCGAAATGTTGAAAAAAGCTTTCTGGAGAGACACCCCATCTGAAAGAAGAGAAGCGTTGTTGCCCTTTTTCTGGAGTCAAGTGGTAAAAATGGGCCAGATTCATGGAAATCGAAAGTTGGAAAGCAAAGTAGATTTGACCAATTCCATGTGGTTCTCTTACCCGGGTTACAACGAAATTTTGACAGGAACTGCAGATGATAAAAACATCCGAAGTAATGACAAAATACCAAACCCCAACACAACAGTTTTAGAGCTTTACAATAACGCCGCCGAAGGAAAGGGCAAAGTCGCTGCCTTTGGTAGTTGGGATGTATTTCCATCCATCGTAAATGAAGAGCGGTCAGGAGTTCCCGTCAATGCGGGTTTTGAGTCAGCTACAGGAAACCTGAATGAAAGGGAAAAGTTTCTCAACCAATTGCAGAACCAGATACCCAGTCCATGGGGCTCGGTCCGGTTGGATGCATTTACGCATCATTACGCTTTGGAGCACATGAAAAAGGAACATCCAAAATTGGTTTTCATTTCCTACGGAGAAACCGATGATTTTGCCCATGATGGGGATTATCAAGCTTATTTAAAATCGGCCCACAATACCGATGGGTTGATTAAGGATGTATGGGAGTTTACCCAAAAAGATGATTTTTATAAGGACCAGACCGTGTTTTTGATTACTACGGATCATGGCCGGGGAACCGAGCCTTTGGACACATGGAGAAGTCATGGAAAGGATATTAAAGGGGCAGGCTCTGTTTGGATGATTGCTTTTGGAAAAAATGTTGACCCCAAAGGCGAAGTAAAGGAGGAAAAACAATTATACTCCAACCAGATTGCACCGACTATTTTAAAGATACTGGGAATACCCGTTCCAAAGGAAATCGAGGGAAAACCCATGAAATTATAAGTTTAAGTTCGTTTGATTCAGTTTATTAGTTTGCGTAACCGCAGTAGACCCGTGCCATTGGTACGGGTCTCGTTTTTTGGCATCTCCCAAGAAGTTTCGTTTTTACTAAAATGGTTACCTTAGAGGAACGTATTTTTATCACATGAAAGAAGAGCTTTTAGCAACATTCAGCAACCATTTTGAAAAGCCCCTTATAGATGAAATCATGGAAGAAGGGAGATTAATGGAAGTTCCTGCGGGCGAGACCATAATGGATATTGGGCAGTACATCCGAAGTATGCCCTTATTGTTGTCGGGAGCAATTAAAGTTCTTCGGGAGGATGAAGAGGGAGATGAACTGCTGCTGTACTATCTGGAACAAGGTGAGACCTGTTCGGTGACCATGGCCTGCTGTATGGGGCAGACCAAAAGTGAAATCAGGGCGATTGCCGAGACCGATTCCCGACTGGTAATGGTTCCCGTTCAAAAAATGGAAGAATGGATGGCCAAGTACAAAGGTTGGCGCAATTACGTTTTTGAAAGTTACCAGAACCGCCTGAACGAGCTGCTACAGACTGTGGACAGTATTGCATTTAAAAACTTGGACCAAAGACTGGTTGATTATCTTAAAAAGAAGGTTGAGGTCACGAATGACAACCAAATAAGAAATACCCACCAAGAAATAGCATACGATCTCCATACTTCAAGAGTTGTGGTTTCCCGATTGCTAAAAAAATTGGAAAAAATGAAGAAATTGGAACTGCATAGAAATTACATTCAAATTGTGAATCTCTAAGTTTGTGCCCTTTGTTACTGTGGATTGCCATTAGGCAACCTATTTTTGCATAAAACCAATTGCATGCTCAAAAGGATTTTTCCCTTTTTATCGTGGATTACCAACTATGATCGCTCAAAGTTAAATAGCGATTTAGTGGCAGGTCTTACGGTGGGAATCATGTTGATTCCTCAAGGTATGGCCTATGCCATGATTGCCGGAATGCCCCCTATTTATGGATTGTATGCTGCATTGGTGCCCCAACTTGTCTATGCCTTAATGGGAACTTCAAGGCAATTGGCCGTTGGGCCCGTGGCCATGGATTCATTATTGGTGGCAGCAGGTGTCGGAGCCTTGAATTTAATCAACAAGGAGGACTATATCACAACGGTACTTTTCCTGACTTTGCTTATCGGGGGTCTGCAATTGCTTATGGGAATATTAAAAATGGGGTTTTTTGTCAATTTTTTGTCCAAACCGGTCATAAGCGGGTTTACATCGGCTGCGGCACTTCTTATAGGTTTTGGTCAATTGAACCATATATTGGGAACCAACTTTGCACAGTCAGGTAGAATACACGAGCTTTTAGCGAATATATTCCGAAGCTTGCCCTACATTCACTGGCCTACCTTTGTTATGGGCTTGGGATCCATACTATTTATAGTTCTGTTGAACAGATTCAATAAAAAATTACCAGTGCCTCTTTTCTTGGTGGTATTGGGCATTTTGGCCGTGGTTATCTTCAGTCTTAATACGTTGGGAATCCATATTGTGGGAGATATCCCAAAGGGACTTCCCGGTTTTCAGGCCCCTGAGTTCCAGTGGGACAAGATGGGGCAACTTATGCCCATAGCCATAACTGTGGCCCTATTCGGATTTATGGAATCCGTTTCCATAGCCAAAACGGTAGAGGAAAGGCATCCCGAGTATGAATTGGACCCCAACCAAGAACTCCGAGCATTGGGTATTGCCAATATTTTAGGTTCATTCTTCCAGTCCTTTTCGGTATCGGGAAGTTTTTCAAGAACCGCGGTGAACGACAAAGCCGGGGCAAAAACAGGAATGTCATTGATTTTTAGCACCCTGATCATTGCTGGGGTATTGCTTTTTCTTACCCCTTTGTTCTATAATCTTCCAGCAGTGGTGTTGGGGGCCATTATTATTGTTTCGGTATCGGGTCTCATCAATTTAAGATATCCGTGGGTACTTTGGAAAAATAGAAAGGATGAATTCCTGTTGTTGGTCGCCACTTTTTTGATGACACTGTTCATTGGGTTGATGGAGGGAATCCTTTTTGGGGTATTATTGTCCTTAATGTTGTTGGTCTACCGGATATCCAAGCCACATATGGCGGTATTGGGAAGAATCAAAGATACAAGCTATTTTAAAAATATAGATCGCTTTTCGGGCGATGTGGAGGTGGAAGCCGATAAACTGGTGATACGTTTCGATGCCCAATTATATTTCGGCAACAAGGATTATTTCAAAAAGCAACTATACCGGCAGATTGCAAAAAAAGGCCCGGTACTGAGGTATATCATTTTAAATGCGGAACCTATCAATTATATTGATAGCAGCGCCGCTTCCATGTTGGAGCGTATCATCTTGGATTTAAGGCACCGTGACATCCACTTTTTGATTGCAGCGGCCATAGGTCCAACAAGGGATATTTTGTACAGTAGCGGAATCGTGGATATCCTTGGGGAAGAGAACCTGTACGTACAAACAATCGACGCAGTGAACGGTTGTTCCGAGCAGAGTGAAAGGAGCTTTATGCAGAAAAAAGTGTCCCTACAGTCCAAAAACAAGAGTTTGTAACTTTGGTGACTGAACTTACGGATGCGGAATACTATATTTGAAAAAACTGGAAAACATGAAAATAGAACAGATATATACAGGCTGTCTTGCACAAGGCGCCTACTACATAGAAAGCGAAGGAGAAGCAGCAATAATCGACCCGCTACGGGAAATCGACCCCTATTTGAAAACAGCAAAGGAAAGTGGAGCAAAGATCAAATATATTTTTGAGACACACTTCCATGCCGATTTTGTAAGCGGCCACCTTACGCTATCCAAAGAAACGGGAGCGCCCATTGTATACGGTCCTACCGCTGAACCTTCATTTGAAGCTATTATTGCCAAAGATCAGCAGGAGTTTAAACTGGGTAAAATCACCATAGTGGCATTGCATACACCCGGTCACACCATGGAGAGCACTACCTATTTGTTGAGGGATGAAAATGGAAAGGACCATGCCATTTTTAGTGGGGACACCTTGTTCCTTGGAGATGTTGGCCGTCCGGATTTGGCCCAAAAAGCGGCCCATATGACCCAAGAAGAATTGGCAGGGACCTTGTTCGATAGCCTTCGAAACAAGATTATGCCATTGGCAGATGATGTTATTGTTTATCCTGCCCACGGCGCTGGTTCCGCATGTGGGAAAAATATGATGAAGGAAACCGTGGACACCTTGGGCAATCAGAAAAAGATGAACTATGCCCTTAGGGCGGATATGACCCGTGATGAATTTATTGATGAAGTGACCGATGGCTTGTTGCCACCACCACAATATTTCCCACTCAATGTAAAAATGAACAAAGAGGGTTACGAGGATATTGATAAAGTATTGGAAAGAGGCACCCAAGCCCTTACCCCAGATGCCTTTGAAGCGGCCGCCAATGAAACAGGTGCCGTTGTGCTCGATGTGCGCCATCAAGATGATTTTGCCAAAGGGCACGTGCCACGTTCCATATTTATTGGGCTGGACGGTAGTTTTGCCCCATGGGTGGGAGCATTGGTAGCCGATGTAAAGCAACCGATACTTTTGGTGACTCCCGAAGGTAGGGAGGAAGAAACCATCACTCGATTGTCCCGTGTTGGGTTTGACCAAACCTTGGGCTTCTTAAAAGGCGGAATCGAGGCTTGGAAGGCAGCAGGAAAAGAAGCGGATACCGTGGACAGCATCAATGCAGAAGAGCTTAAAGAATTGATGGCAGAAAAAGAGGAGGTTCCGGTATACGATGTCCGAAAGGAATCGGAATACCAAGCAGAGCACGTGGAAAATGCACACTTGACCCCTTTGGATTATATCAACGACCACTTATCTGAATTTCCCGAAAAAGAAACTTTTTATGTACACTGTGCGGGAGGATATCGCAGCATGATCGCCTCTTCCATTTTGAAGAGCAGGGGTATCCATAATTTGGTGGACGTAGCAGGTGGCTTTGCCGATATCAAAAAGGCAGGAATACCCGTGACGGATTACGTTTGCCCGACTACGTTGAAATAAGCCCGAAAAATATTGGGAAAAAGAGGGTTTTATGTAACTATCGTTACTGACTGCCATAGGTTGTTTGGGATACTTTAGTATCTCATAAAAATGATACTATGTCAATATTCAGTTTTTTGTTCAAAGAACAAAACCTTCCCGATGAAATCCAAATCATGGATAGGGAGGAATATAAAGACGCCATTTCCAAAGGCAAGGTCCAGTTAGTGGATGTGAGAACCAAGGGAGAGTTCATGTCCGGTCACATAAAAGGGGCCAAGAACATCGATTTTTTCCAAGGGTCCGCTTTCGAATCCACATTTTCCAAGATGAAGAAAGATGCCCCCCTCTACATTTACTGTCAATCGGGAAACAGAAGTCAGAAGGCAGCCAGAAAGCTCGTAAGCATGGGTTTTACCAAGGTATACGATCTTAGGGGCGGGTATAGGAGCTGGAGCTATTAATTCAGATTTGGTCATAATGAAAACAACATTCCAAGTACAAAACCTAAAGTGTGGAGGATGCGCCAAGACGATATCCAACAAACTTTCAGGGATAAAAGAAATTAAAGATGTGATTGTGGAGAAGGACAGCTCATCGGTTAGCTTTGATCATCAAAGCGCCGATGATGCTTCCTTAGTTAAAGATGCCCTCAAACGCATGGAATACCCTACAATCGATGATGAAAATGGTTTTGTGGACAAGGCAAAATCGTTTGTGAGTTGTGCCAGCGGTAAAATGTCCAACTGATGAGACCTGCACTGATTTCCATAGTTGTTTTTTTACTGATGCTATCCTGCAAACAGGGACCTAAAACATCAGATAGAGAAGTCTCTGAACCGATAGCGCAAACGGCATCTAAAGTCGAGGAGGGCAAAAGATTGATGGAAAATCAATGCTATTTATGCCATAATCCATCAACACCGGAAAACGGACAGCGCATTGGTCCGCCCATGGTGGCCGTAAAAGCCCATTACATGGAAAATCATGCGGAAAGGGAAGCTTTTGTGAACGCTATTATGGCATTCGTAAAATTACCGTCTGAGGACCATGCCCAAATGCGGGGAGCAGTCCGCAGGTTCGGATTGATGCCTGCCCAACAGTTCCCAGAAGATGAGGTAAGGAAGATTGCCGAGTACATGTACGATTATCGGATAGAGGAACCGGATTGGTTCCAAGCACATTGGATGGATCGTCGAGGGGATTCGCTATACAACAGGGGTAGGACACCAAAAGTGTCCGAAATGGAAGTGACCCCCAAGGAACTGGGGATGCGTTATGCTTTGGAGACCAAAAAAGTACTTGGCAAAAATCTGATGGGTGCCATTCAGAACAAAGGAGTGGAAGCCGCCGTAGAGTTCTGCAATGAACGGGCGTATCCATTGACAGATAGCATGTCCACGAACTTCAATGCACGAATCAAAAGGGTTTCGGATAAACCACGTAACCCTAAAAATCAAGCAAATGCGGTAGAATTGGCCCATATTGAAACTTTTAAGGGTCAGGTTGCGGGCGGTGAGTCCGTTGAGCCTATTTTAAGGGAAGAGAACGGAAAAGTGTACTTCTACTTTCCTATTGTAACGAACACTATGTGTTTAAACTGCCATGGAACTCCAAAAGAAAACATAACCCCAAAAGTATATGAAAGCCTATCGGAACTGTACCCCCAAGATAAGGCGGTAGGATATGGGCCCGACGAGATACGAGGTATTTGGAGCATCGTTTTCGACACTCCGAGAAAGACGGATTAGGTGTCTTTTTTTTCCCTTTTGAAACCATAAATCAACTGGCCCCAAAACCCTTTGGGCAAGGTCTCATCCCCTGGAAAGCCCAATTCAATCTTACCACTGCTTTCCGGAATATAGTTTGTTTTGAAAATGTAATCCCAAATACTTAGGCTTATGCCAAAATTCACCCCGTAGGATGCTTCGGGAATGGTGTGGGCATGATGGTATAAGTGCATTACGGGATTGTTCAAAACGTATTTAAGCGGACCATAGGTCAGTTTAATGTTCGAATGATTAAAGTGTCCGATGGCAATGGCTGCAAAATGTACAATATAGGCCTGTTCGGGTTCAAACCCTCCGAGGACCATCAATCCCAAAGTTTTTAAGGGTTTGTAGAGAACATTTTCCATCCAATGGAAACGCATGTGTGCAGCGAAGCCCATTTCCTTCACGCTATGGTGTACTTTATGAAATTCCCAAAAAGCAGGGACCCTGTGCAAAAGGATATGAGTGAACCATTGAACAAAATCGAGCACTACAAAAAACACAAGCAACTGAACCCATTGGGGCCAATTGGCAATATCCAAAATGGCCAAAGATTTTGAAGTAATTCCGAAATCGTTAAAAAGTATCGTCAAAACTTTATAAACCCCGTTTATGATGATGGCGAATACAAAGAAATTGAAGAACATATAAAATATATCCAGCCAAAAGTCCTTTCTAAAAATGGATTGTTCCTTGCGCCATGGAAAGAGGATTTCCAGCCCCCATACCAAAAGTGAGATAAGAATCAAACCCCAAAAATAATTGGTATACCAAGGCACATCAAAAACAATGGATTTCCAGGTCCATTGAACCATTCCCAAAAAACCATTAACTAGCGCATCAACATATTTCATTATAGCTATTTTAGCTCATACCATTCAATATTCTCCAAATTCTGGCGGCGTCCCTTATCGGTCGGAGCATAATTTTTTGATAAATAGGTCAAAATCAATTCCTCATTAGCGCCCAAATCCCAAAGGTTCTGAGTTTCTTGCATCCATTCTATAGCAGCTTTCCACCCTTCCCTGCTCATTCGGTTTTGGGTGACCAATTTTGCGGAGTGACAGGCGGTACAATTTTGAATGGTCGCTTGCATTCCCGTATCATCTATAAATCCGGTGGCAACATGGACACCGTTTTCCACTTTGTCGTAATCATCGGTGGTTTCTTCCAAAGGAATCTCCACAATGTCCGGTTGCGGGGTATAGTTGGCCCAATAGTATAGCCCACCAAAGAGGAAAAGGACCAATATTAGAAAGGACAAGAGGGTTTTGGAAAGTGCGCGTACCTGTTTTTGAAACTCGTTTCCCATCTTATACTATTTTGACTGCTATACGATGGCAGGCATTGTTGAGATATCCTTTCGGGTTCCAGCCAGGAAGTACCATCGGCTGAGCTTTTCCTTTGGCATCCGTAGCCCTGCCCCACACCTCGTAATACCCTTTTTTGGGAAATGACACTGTTGCGTTGAAATGTTGCCACGCCAAACGGTTAGCTGGTTTTTTAAGGGAACAGCTATGCCAGGTACTGCCAAAATCGATGGAATATTCCATTTTTGAAACCTCAAGTTCACCTGCCCACGCATGGCCATTGATGTTCAATGTTTGGCTCTGTTTGATCAGTGCTCCACTTTTTGGGTAGGTTATCAAGGATTTTACCGGCATGGACTCTATGATGCACATATCAGAATCTTCGACCTTGCTGCCCGGGGCAACAGTTTCGCAAGGGACACGGTACGAGGTGCCCCCCATTTTTTCACCATCGTGCACTTTGTTCCGGACACTGATTCGATTGACCCATTTCCCCGATGTGGATGCGGGCCATCCCCCACATACCAAACGCAACGGGTGTCCATGCGCCAAGGGAATATCCTCTCCATTCATGGCAAAGGCAAGCAAGGTTTCGTCTTGCATAGCCTTGGATATGGGAACACCCCTGGAGATCGGTTCCTTTTTTGGGTCGCCGCTCAAATGGGTGTCTGCTCCATGATAACCGATGTAGACCGCATCGGAATTGATTCCTGCATCATCAAGAACGTCCCGTAGTCTTACTCCTGTCCATTCGGCACAAGATACCGCACCTACGGTCCATTGGTTTCCTTTTGCAGGTGGATTGAACTCACTTCTACCGTTGCCCCCGCACTCTAGAGTAAGTTGGTAGGTATGGTGCTGAAATTTACTTTTAAGTTCGGCAAGGGAATAGGTTTTAGCGTTCTTTACCGATTCACCATCCAGCGTCAAAGTCCATTTGGAAGTATCGATTTGTTCTGGAGTCCGACCATTGTTTCTAATAAACATGAATTTGTTCGGGGTAATGTCATCGTTCAGTAGATGTGCCTTGGCTTCCATATTCCAGGGCTTATCGTTTAAAACGACCATTCCTTTGTCTTTGCTGAACATTTTGAAAGGGTCGGGATCTTGCAAGCCCAAGGGTAAGTAATCCTTCGGCATCCTATGGGCAAAAACTATGTCGCTGCCCAAAACGGTGGCCATGGCTGCCAACGAAATTTTATTCGTGAAACCTCTTCTGTTCATTTAGGTCAAAATTTAAATGTATCGTAAAAATAGGCAAAGCTATGTAACCGATGTTACCGTAAGGTTGAAAGTAAACATATAATTTTACGGTAAGAAACTGATTGTCAGAATCAATAAAAGGGTTGTTAATTAAATTGTACCGTAAAATCCAAATCTATCAATTATGAAAAAAAACATGGGCGGTGCAGACCGTACAATTCGGATTATCCTGGCACTTGGTATAGGGGCATTGTATTATTTTAATGTGATAACAGGAACATTGGTATATGTGCTGCTGGCTTTGGCTGCCATATTTGTCTTGACAAGTTTTGTTAGTTTTTGTCCTTTGTACACCCTTTTTGGGATTAATACATGCAAGGTCAAGAATTAGGTTTTTTGGTTGGTTGATAAGGAAAGCCGCTCTCACTAGAGCGGCTTTTTTTGTGTAAAAATGATAATATTCACATAAAAAAGCCTTCAAATCGTCAAGTATGTAACTTTAGTTACAATATATTATGATATTCTTCAATATTTTACCTAGATAGATTTAACTAAACAAACATGAAGTAACATTATCAAATTCTGATAATTGGGGGAGGAACGGCCGGAATTATGACTGCTGCCCAATTATTGAAGAAAAACAAAAAGCTGGACATAGCTATTATAGAGCCCTCCTAAACACATTATTACCAGCCTGCATGGACCCTTGCGGGAGCTGGAACCTATGATTTTAAAAAGACCGCTAAACCCATGGCGGATGTCATGCCGCAAGATGTCGATTGGATCAAAGATAAGGCTGCTGGCTTCAATCCTGAGAAAAATAGTGTTTCAACCAAAAGCAGCGGGGACATTACCTACGATTATTTGGTAGTGGCTCTTGGTCATGGAACCAAGTATGATCAAAGGCCTGCCCGAAGCTTTGGAGTAAGGAGTGGCCTGTAGCAATTATATTGACCCAGAGCGTACATGGGAAACCATCAGGAACTTTAAAAAAGGAAACGCCTTGTTAACACAGCCCACCACGCCCATTAAATGTGGAGGGGCTCCCCAAAAGATTGCCTATCTGGCAGCGGATTATTTTAGGAAACAAGGCCTGAAGAACGACACCAACGTGATTTTTGCCACCCCAGGAACCGTTATTTTTGGGGTCAAGGAGATTTGGGAGACCCTCATGAAGGTCATTGATCGGTAGGCATTCACTTTAAACCGTTTTACGCACCGAAAGAAATTGATGTGGAAAACCGAATCGTTCACTTTAGCCACACCGCTCTGGAAGAAAACAGATGTATCATCAACGAAGATAACGAGCTGGGAGAAACCATGGTGGGCGATGTGGATATAAGTGTGCCTTTTGATTTGTTGCACTTGGCCCCACCGCAAGCGGCACCAAAGTTTATACGTGATTCCGTATTGGCCAACGATTCTGGATGGTTGAATGTGGACCACCATTCCATGCAGCACCATACCTACCCGAATATTTTTGGTCTGGGCGATGTTGCGGCATTGCCAACGGCCAAAACAGGGGCCGCGGTTCGTAAACAAGTTCCCGTTGTGGTGGACAACATTGTTAAATTGATGGAGCACAAGTCGGCCAGCAATAAATCTTATAACGGCTATTCTTCGTGTCCATTGGTTACTGGTTATGGAAAAATGAACTTGGCCGAGTTTGATTACAACAATAATTTTATACCGGATCCTAAGTTAAAGCGTATGCTGGTCTTTAATAGTGACAAGGAACATTGGAGACTTTGGATGCTGAAGAAATAAGGGGCTGCCCAATTTGTACTGGAACAAGATGCTCAAGGGTAAAAATGTTTAGGGTCAATTCATTAGGATTTAATTTTCATGAGAATTATCATATTTTCAATCGGGTTAAGCCTGTAAATTTGACTCAAACTTAAAACCAATACATCGTGAAATCACTAATAAACATTCCATTGGTATCATGGGAAAACGGCATCTGGATGATAGGTGTGTTTGCGCTGGTGGTCATAGTTCTTGTGATCGCAGTCTTCGCCTTGATGAACAGTGGTAAAGAATAAACACTAACCAGACATAGGAGAAATGGATTTAGCATAGGATAGTTTGCTTTTATGTTAAATCCATTTCATTTGTAACTTGGGTAACTTATAGCAAGTGTTCTCCTTCTTACTTTTGAAGGACAAAACATTATCCATGGAAACCGAAATTCTCGCCCGGATTCAATTTGCCTTCACAGTAGCCTTTCATTACATCTACCCGCCTTTAAGCATAGGCATTGGTCTACTACTGGTCATTTTTGAAAGCATTTATATCAGAACCAAAAACCAAACCTACCACAAACTAGCTCGTTTTTGGACCAAAATATTTGCCCTGACCTTCGGTATCGGGGTCGTAACGGGCATTGTCATGGAGTTTGAGTTCGGCACCAACTGGGCCGTATACTCCCGTTATGTCGGAGATGTCTTTGGAAGTGCATTGGCGGCAGAGGGCATTTTTGCTTTTGCGCTGGAAAGTGGTTTTTTGGGAATATTGTTGTTTGGTTGGAACAGGGTAAAACCTTGGGTACATTTGGTATCCACCATCGGGGTTTTTCTGGGTTCCATGTTCTCCGCCATTTGGATTGTTGTGGCCAATAGTTGGCAACAGACCCCCGCAGGATTTCATATCGTGGGCGAAGGGATGGACGCGCGGGCCGAGATCACCGACTTTTGGGCTATGGTCTTCAATCCCTCCAGTGTGGACAGGTTGACCCATGTCTGGCTCGGGGCATTTTTGGCAGGAGCTTTTCTGGTATTGAGTGTCCACGCCTATTATCTGATTAAAGGAAAATATGTGGAGGTTTCCAAGAAAGCTTTTAAAATAGCCTTGGTGGTGGCCACCGTGTTCTCCCTTGGACAATTGTTCACAGGTCATCAATCAGCTGATGGGGTTGCGGAGAACCAACCTGCAAAGCTGGCTGCGCTCGAAGGCCATTTTGAAGCATCGGCTCCCGCTGATATGTACATTTTGGGCTGGGTGGACAAAGAAAATCAAGAGGTATCGGGAATCAAGGTGCCTGGAGGATTGTCCTTTTTGCTGGATTATGATTTTGATGCCCCGGTAACAGGGCTCAATGCCTTTACTGAAGATGAACGTCCTTCACAAATAAACGCCGTGTTTCAGTTTTATCATATTATGGTGGCCATTGGAATGGCCTTGATATTCTTGACCCTTTTCGCGTCATTTTTATGGTGGCGGGGCAAACTATTCGATAAAAAATGGCTGCTCTGGATTTTTGTGTTCGCCGTATTTCTTCCGCAGATTGCGAATCAAGTAGGTTGGTTTGCGGCCGAAATGGGCAGACAGCCATGGGTGGTCTATGGACTTTTACGGACCAATGAGGCATTTTCGCAGGCCGTTTCGGATAACCAGATCATGTTCTCCCTTATTTTGTTTTTTTTGGTATATGCCTTGTTGTTTGCACTGTTCATTTATCTCCTGCATAAGAAAATCAAACACGGGCCCTATGAAGAATCGGAATCTGACGATACACCTTTTGGCGGAACACTAACTCATATGATCAACTAAGCTTATGGAAACTTTTTTAGGATTGGATTATCCCACATGGTGGTTTTTGGTAGTAGGAGGACTTTTCTCAGGGTATGCCATATTGGATGGTTTTGATTTTGGGGCGGGAGCCTGGCATCTCTTTCTAAAGAAAGAGAACAGCCGTAGAATCGCATTGAATGCCGTTGGTCCCGTTTGGGACGGGAACGAGGTGTGGTTGGTCATTGGTGGCGGCGCTCTTTTTGCTGGGTTCCCTGTAATGTACGCCACAATGTTCTCATCATTATATGTTCCCTTTATGTTGTTTTTGCTGTTCATCATTTTCAGGGCTATTTCCATTGAGTTCAGGGGGAAGGAACCCATGTTGTGGTGGAGAAAGCTTTGGGATATTTGTTATAGTATTTCAAGTATAATGCTGGCCTTTTTGTTGGGTGTTGTGCTGGGGAATGTACTGCAAGGGATAGCCATTGGCGAGAACTATCAATACCAAGGGGGAGTACTTTTTGAGTTTTTGAATCCCTATGCCCTGATGACGGGCTTTACCACCCTGTCCCTTTTTATGGCACATGGCGCTATTTTCCTGTTGCTGAAAACAGAAGGGAGGCTTTTTGCAAAATTAACGCGCCTTCTAAAAAGAGGGATGATATTTTTTATGGTCAGCTTCGCAGTGACCACCCTCTATACTTTGATATATATTCCCCATTTGTCGGATGATTTCAAAAGCAACCCCTCACTTTTTATAATTCCTTTGCTCACTTTCCTGAGCATTGCCAATGTGCCCAGATTGGCCGAAAAAAGAAAATACAAGTGGGCCTTTCTGTTCTCCTCGTTGACCATAGCATTTTTATTGGTCTTGGTAGCGGTTGAACTGTATCCGGTATTATTGCGTTCCACGATAGACCCTATGTACAATATAGATATCTATAAGGCTGCATCTTCCACAAAATCCCTGCAGATCATGATGGTCATTGTGGCTATAGGTACACCTTTGGTGCTTTTCTATACCATCTTCGTATACAAGACATTTTGGGGAAAGGTTAAATTGGACGAGACCAGTTATTGATTGTAGATTTTTTGTTCCAATTGAAGAGAAGAGCACCATATTTGGTGCTCTTTTTTGTATGTGACCTAAGTCACTTTATATCTGGTTGGCTACAAGTAAATTTGGATAAATAATTCAAAAATGTCCAAAATAGTCGTGTTGGGAGCTGGTATTGCAGGTCATGTTGCAGCATCCCATTTAAGAAGAAAGCTCTCTAAAGAGCATGAGGTCATGGTGGTATCCCCCAATGGGAACTACCAATGGATACCGTCCAATATCTGGGTCGGAATTGGTAGAATGAAACCAAAGGATATCTTATTCCCATTGGCACCCCTATATGCCAAAAAACATATTGATTATAAACAGGCCAAAGCCGTTAGTTTTCATCCCGAAGGTGATTCGGAAGAAAACAAGCCCTATATCCTGGCGGAATATGTCACGGGCGATGAAAAAGGAAACCAGGAGAGGGTAACCTACGATTACCTGATCAATGCCACAGGGCCTAAACTCAATTTTGAAGCGACGGAAGGATTGTCTCCCGGTAAAAATAAAGCGCACTCGGTGTGCACCTATACCCACGCGCAAGAGGCGTGGATTGCATTGGAAGGACTCATCAAGCAAATGAAGGAGGGAAAAAAAGTAAAAATATTGATTGGTACGGGTCATGCCAAATCAACCTGTCAAGGAGCGGCCTTTGAGTACATTTTGAATGTTGAGCAAGAACTGCGAAGGCACAAAGTGAGGGATATGGCCGAAATCACATGGATCTCCAACGAATATAACCTAGGCGATTTTGGTATGGACGGAATGTTGATGAGCTACGGAAGCAATATCATGAAGTCCAGCGAAATGGTGGAGATGATATTTGAGGATAGGGGGATTAAATGGATTTTGGAAGCAGGGGTCAGCAAAGTTGAGGACGGAGTGGCCCATTACGAGACCTTAGATGGAGCGTATAAAAAGGAAAGCTATGATTTTGCCATGCTGATACCTTCCTTCTCGGGACATGGTTTCAAGGCATATGATAAGTCAGGGGAGGATATTACCGATAAACTTTTTAGGGGTTTCATGATCGTGGATGCCGATTATGCCCCCAAACCTTATGAAGAATGGAGTGTTCAGGATTGGCCGGAAACCTATCAAAACCCATCATATTCCAACATTTTTGCACCTGGTATTGCCTTCGCACCACCGCATAGCATATCCAAACCCAGAAAAAGTAAGAATGGTACCGATATCACACCTGCACCTCCCAGAACGGGAATGCCGTCTGGAATTACCGCAAAATTAGTAGCGGATAACATCATAGAGATGATCAAGCACTCCAATGATGAACTACATCATAAAGGATCTATGGGTAATATGGGTGCAGCCTGTATAGCATCCGCAGGGTTTGGTATGACCACGGGAAGCGGTGTGAGCATTACCACCTATCCCATTGTGCCCGATTACAATAAATATCCCGATACCCATGGTAGAAAATTGGGTAAAACCTTTGGAACCATAGGTCTAGCAGGTCACTGGTTGAAGTTGGCATTGCACTATGCCTTTATTTACAAAGCAAAAATGAAACCCTTTTGGTGGTTAATCCCAGAATAGAAAGTTATGACACGAAGAATCTCAAAATACAAACGATTTATGATGATGAATCCCATCATTCAGTTCTTTAAGTTCATTTATTTGAGCATTAAGGTATTGATTGTGGTGGCAGGCGGGCACGGGGGGACCCGAAATGCTTAGTCGCTGACTTTCATCATTGTAGAACACCTCAATACGGATTTACTTTGTTAGGATGTCTTCGTATTGAGGTGTTTTTTTTAAATCTTCTCAGTAACCAAGGTTACTGTGCAGGTGTACGACCAAATCTATTTTTGCTTCAAATTGAATAAGTAGATGAAACGGATTTTAATTATCACAATTCTAATATGGACCCAGGGGCAATTGTTTGCCCAAGACCATGTCAAGATTTCTTTAGCGGATGTCCTGGCCAAGGTGCAGGAGTCCAACGCCAGTATAAAGGTTTCCGAGCAGGAAGCCAAGATGGCGAAATATGATTATAGGTTCTCCAATTCCATTTTCTTGCCACAGATCGCTGTGTCGCATACGGGAATGGCGACCACAAACCCATTGATGGCCTTCGGTTCCAAACTGAACCAAGAGATTTTGACCCAGGCTGATTTTAATCCTGCTTTATTGAATGACCCCGACCAGATCCAGAACTACGCCACCAAGGTTTCGGTGGAACAACCCTTGATCAATTTGGACGGATTTTATCAGCGAAAAGCAGCTAAAACTACCATGGAGGCCAAGGAACTCCAAGCGATGCGAACCAGGGACTATCTCAATTTTGAAGCCCAAAAGGCATACGGGCAACTGCAACTTGCACACAGAGCTGTAGCAGTGCTGCAAAAAGCTTTTGAGGCCGCAAATGCCAACTTGAACATGGCACAGAACAGTTACGACCAAGGATTGCTTCAAAAAGCCGATCTGTTGGAAGTAAAAGTTCGGGTCACGGAGGTTTCCGACCAACTGAAAACGGCCAAGAGCCATGTGAAAAATGCGTCGGATTATTTGGCATTTTTAATGAACGAACAGGGAGATGTCGTCTACCAACCATCAGAAGAACTGGTGCCCGACAATCTTGGTGAAACCGTTGAAGTCACTTTGGAAAATAGGGCAGATGTAAAAGCCATGGATTTGGTGTCCGAAGCGTACAGGGCAAATATGAAGGCCGATAACATGACCTTCTTGCCAAGGTTGAACGCCTTCGCCAGTTACGAAATGTACGATGACCAAATCTTTCAGGCTGATGCCAAAGGATACATTATCGGGGCAAGTTTAAGCTGGGATGTTTTTAAAGGATCTCAACGCTTCGCCAAAGCAGGAAAGAGCAAAACAAGTTATGAAAAAGCGAAACAGGAATACGAACAATACGTCGCCAAAAGTATTATGGAGCTTCAACGCACCAAGCGGATGGTCGAAGATGCCGAGAGCAGGCTCCAGACCTCAAAACTGGCTATGGAGCAATCCGAAGAATCGTTGAGGATACGTACCAACAGGTTCAAAGAGGGCTTGGAAAAAACAACCGACCTATTAATGGCCGAAGCCACCTATGCTGAAAAGCAATTGGCCTACTATCAGACCATTTTTGAATACAATCAAGCACAATCCTTATTAACATTTTTAACCAAAGAATAATTGCAAGATGAAAAACACAACGATATATAAAAGCTTCATGCTGACCGCCTCCTTGGGATTCCTTCTAATGGGGTGTGGAAGTGACGAAAAACAGACTGTGGACAACGCGGAAGCAGTTCCAGTAACCGTTGCTGAGGTGGATATGGGCGATAGTTCCACCATTTTGGCAGGAAGTGGTCAAATTAAGGCCGTGAATAGCGCCACCTTGAGTACTAGAATAATGGGCCACGTGGAATCACTTCCCGTAAAAATAGGTCAGAAAGTAAACAAGGGAGATTTGCTGATTTCCATCAACAATGTAGACCTACGCGCCAAAAAAGCACAAGTGGAAGCCTCCATTACCGAAGCGCAAGTAGCTTTTAACAATGCCAAGAAAGACTATGAAAGATTTCAGAATCTATTCAGGGAAAACAGCGCTTCACAAAAAGAGTTGGATGACATGACCGCACGATACGAAATGGCCAAGGCCAGATTGGAGGCCGCAAAACAAATGAAGAACGAAGTGAACTCCCAGTTCGCTTACGCCAACATTAGGTCGCCCTTTAGCGGAGTGGTTACCAATACCTACATCGATGAAGGCGATATGGCCAATCCTGGCGTTCCGTTGGTATCTGTGGAATCCCCAGGAGGATTTGAAGTAGAGGCCAAAGTGGCCGAGAACAACATTTCGGCCATCGAAGTGGGAACCAAAGCTCACATTTTGGTAAAAGCATTGGATACTACGATTACGGGAAAAGTGTCCGAGTTGAGTGCATCTGCACAAAACACGGGCGGACAATATGTGATGAAGGTTGTATTGGATAAAACAGACGCCAAGATTTTGTCAGGGATGTATGCCACCGTTAGGCTCGAGGCGGAAAACGAGAGCGACGGTAAAACAGTTGTTACCGTTCCGTCCGAAGTCTTGGTGCATAAAGGACAATTGACTGGAGTTTACACCTTGGGACAGGATAATGTGGCCTTGCTGCGTTGGCTGCGATTGGGCGAGAACTTTGGAGATGAAGTCGAAGTGTTATCAGGCTTGTCCAAAGGAGATCAGTACATCGTATCCGCCGAAGGAAAGCTGTACAATGGAGCTAAAGTAAGCATTCAATAACCCAAAAACGCTAACAATGAAAGACGGACTTGCAGGAAAAATAGCCAAAGGGTTTATCAGCTCCAAACTAACGGTGCTCTTAATGATCGTTTTCATGGTCATCGGGGTGTACAGTTCTTTCCTAATCCCAAGGGAAGAGGAGCCACAGATAGATGTGCCCATGGCGGATATTTTTGTGGGATACCCAGGGGCCAGCCCAACCGAGGTGGAATCCAGGATTACCAAACCGCTGGAAAAAATTATATCGAACATCAAAGGTGTAGAATATGTATACACCACCTCGATGCAAGAGCAGGGGATGGCCATTGTGCAGTTCTATGTGGGAGAGGATATCGAAAGATCTTTGGTGCGTCTATACGATGAGATCAACAAGCACATGGACGAAATGCCCGCCGGTGTGACCATGCCCTTGGTGAAAACCCGTGCCATTGATGATGTGCCCATGCTGGCGTTGACTCTTTGGAGCGAGGAGTACGATGATTTTCAGTTGAGACAGATTTCAGGAGAGCTTATCAACGAGATTGAAAAAGTAAACGGGGTGTCCATTACCAAAAAGATAGGAGGGCGTAGTCCCCAACTTCGTGTAGTCGTGGACAAGGATAAAATGGCGGAATCAGGAATCGATATGTTGGCCGTGGCCCAAATGATTCAAGCCAACAACCAGCAGATGGATGCAGGGAACTTCCTATCCAACGACACGGAGTTCCATATCAGCACAGGAAATTTTCTGGAAACCAAAGAAGATCTCGAAAACCTGATTGTAGGAACCAAACAAGGTCAGCCTATTTATTTGAAGCAATTGGCCACCGTTTTGGATGGCCCAGTATTACCAAAAAACTATGTTTCCCTTGGATTTGGAGCTGCCAGCGAAAAGGCAAAGGAATATAAATCGGAATACCCAGCGGTAACCATTTCCATTGCCAAACGTAAAGGGGCCGATGCCATGAAGATTGCCGATGTGGTATTGGAAAAAGTGGACCACTTAAAAACAACCTTGATTCCAGACGAAGTTAAGGTAGAGGTAACCCGCAACTATGGTGAAACTGCTTCACAAAAGGTGTCTGAACTATTGATGCACCTGATCGGTGCCATCATCGCCGTAACCTTTGTGGTGATGTTGGCCATGGGATGGCGAGGTGGACTAGTGGTCTTCCTTTCAGTGCCCATCACTTTTGCATTGACCTTGCTCAGCTACTACATGCTGGATTACACCTTGAACCGAATCACGTTGTTCGCTTTGGTGTTTGTAACAGGTATTGTGGTGGATGACTCCATCATTATTGCGGAGAACATGCACCGTCATTTTAAAATGAAACGATTACCCTTTAAAGATGCCGCTATCTACGCCATCAACGAGGTAGGTAATCCGACCATTTTGGCAACATTTACGGTAATTGCATCCGTACTGCCCATGGCCTTTGTATCTGGCTTGATGGGGCCTTACATGTCCCCAATGCCCATTGGAGCTTCGATTGCGATGTTGTTGTCTTTGTTTGTGGCACTGACCATAACCCCATATTTGGGCTATATCTTCCTAAGGGAAAAGGACAAAAAGAAGAAAAAGGAAAAAGAAGCTGTTGAAATCAATGACACCTTTATTTATAAAGCTTATGCTCGCTTCGAAAGACCCTTGATAGAGAGTGGTAAAAAAAGATGGTTGTTTTTGGGAATCACTTTCTTCTTGTTGATTGCCTCCATGGCCATGTTCTTTACCAAATCGGTAGCCGTAAAAATGTTGCCTTTTGATAACAAGAACGAGTTCCAAGTGGTCATAGATCTTCCTGAAGGCACCACATTGGAAAGAACATCAGCGGTGACCAAGGAAATAGGAGCGTATCTCTCCACTCGGCCCGAAGTGGTCAACTATCAGAGTTATGTGGGAACCTCTGCGCCGATTACCTTTAACGGTTTGGTAAGGCACTACGACCTTCGTGGTGGTAGCAATATGGCCGATATCCAAGTCAATCTGGTAGACAAGCACGATAGGAGTGAACAAAGTCATGATATAGCCAAATTGCTTAGGCCGAAGATTCAGGAATTGGGCAAAAAGTACGATGCGAACATTAAGATTGTTGAGGTGCCACCAGGGCCTCCTGTGTTGTCAACCATTGTAGCTGAGGTGTATGGACCGGATTACGAAAAGCAGATTGCCTTGGCCGATGATGTAAAAGGCATCTTGAACAATACTGAGGATGTGGTAGATGTGGATTGGATGGTCGAGGATGACCAAGTGGAATATGATTTTGTAATCGATAAGGAAAAGGCCATGCTTTATGGCGTTACACCACAACAAATTGTTGAGGTAATGGCCATGACTTTCCGTGAACAACCCGTATCGCATATTTACCGAGAGGATGCTTTTGACCAAATCGGGATTGTACTTTCCATGAGTGAAAAGGATAAATCCAGTTTGGATGAGATCAAACAATTGAAGATAGCATCCCAACAAGGAAATATGGTTTCTGTTGGTGATTTGGTTCAGGTAAAAGAAGGCGTCAAGGCGAAGAGCATCTACCGAAAGAATCAAAAAAGAGTGGTTTATGTGATGTCTGATATGGCGGGCGAACTGGAAAGTCCTGTATATGCCATTTTGGGTATGACGGACAAGTTGAACCAATTGGAGTTGCCACAAGGGTATTCCATTGACGAATTATATATGGAGCAACCCCAATTTGAGGATGATTATACCGTGAAATGGGACGGCGAATGGCAGATTACCTTGGAGGTGTTCCGCGATCTGGGAATTGCCTTTATGGGCGTGATCGTGATTATTTATATGCTCATCGTAGGTTGGTTCCAAAATTTTAAGGCACCTGTGGTGATGATGGTGGCCATCCCACTTTCCTTGATCGGAATTGTACTCGGGCATTGGTTGTTAGGAGCATTCTTTACCGCAACCTCCTTTATCGGGATGATTGCCTTGGCAGGAATCATGGTGCGGAACTCGGTATTGCTTATCGACTTCGTCAACCTAAGGTTGGACGAGGGAGTTTCCCTTAAGCAGGCCGTATTGGAAGCAGGTGCTGTGCGTACCACTCCTATTTTATTGACCGCGGGTACTGTGGTCATTGGAGCTTTTGTGATTTTGTTCGACCCCATTTTTCAGGGGTTGGCGATATCGCTTATGGGAGGAACCATAGTGTCGACCATTTTGACGCTATTGGTAGTGCCATTGGTGTATTACATGATTGAACGTAAAAACTACAAGTAAAATGAAAATGATCATTGTGACCACAGTGGAAGAGTATAAAAGCCAGGTTTTTAAACTCTTTAAACAAGCAGGCGTCGAAAGCTTTAGCGAATCCGACATAGATGGGTACAAAAGTGCCGCGCCATTGATGTACACCAGCAGTTGGTTTCCCAGTGAAAAAGGCGGAGCGGCATCGAACATGTTCTTTTCCTTTACCGAAGAAGAAAAAGTGACCGAGTTGTTCAAATTATTGAAACAATTCAACAAGGAGAGCGAAACCACCAACCCGATAAGGGCCGTGGAAATACCCATTGAGAGAACCGTTTAAAAATCAAGAAATGAGAAATAGAATCGTAAGAGGAGTTGCAGGGTCTTTTGTGCTGATAAGTTTGATCCTTGCCATATATGTGAACATTAATTGGTTGTGGTTTACCGCATTCGTTGGGGTCAATCTCCTGCAAGCATCATTGACCAAATGGTGTTTGTTGGAGGACATCCTGAAGAAGTTCGGGGTTCCCGATTCGGACAAAAACTGCTGCTAGTCAATCACTTTGTTTGTTATTTGAGGCATTTTCGTGAACTTTGCCCAAAACCTCACGAAAATGCTTTATCAACCTTGGCCTTGGTATGTATCGGGCCCACTCATTGCCATCATCATGGCCTTGCTCATTTTGATGGGCAAAAAATTTGGAATGTCATCCAACTTGGAGACTTTTTGCACCATTGGCGGAGCAGGAAAATTCACGGATTACTTCAAAGTGGATGTAAAATCCAAACGTTGGAACCTATTGGTGGTTTTGGGATCGGTAATTGGAGGATTTTTGGGAGCGCATTGGTTGTCGCCCAATCCTGCTGTGGATATCTCCGATAAAACGGTGGCGAAGCTTCAAGATTTAGGTTTTGATAGTGCTGGCAAGGCCTATTTGCCCACAGAACTTTTCAGCATGGATTCGTTGGCAGACCCGAAAGTGTGGGTTATCCTGTTGATTGCTGGTTTTTTGGTGGGCTTCGGAACCCGATATGCTGGCGGATGTACCTCTGGGCATGCAATTTCTGGTCTTAGTAATTTACAGCGACCATCATTAATTGCTGTCATCGGATTTTTTATCGGTGGATTGATCATGGTGCACCTATTGTTCCCTTTAATTTTTTCAGCATGAAGAATATAATGTACATCATATTGGGAACTTTTTTGGGTATTGTGCTCTACAAGTCGGAAGCAGCATCATGGTTCAGAATCTATGAAATGTTCCAGTTCGATTCATTCCATATGTACGGCATCATAGGTTCTGCCTTGGCTGTGGGAGTTATTTTGGTCTTCTGGATAAAGAAATCGAAAGTCAAATCTTTTTCGGGAGAAATCATCAGCATCCCAGATAAAGAAAAAACGTTTGCGAGATATATTTTGGGAGGAACCCTGTTTGGACTGGGCTGGGCATTGGCAGGGGCATGTCCTGGACCCATCTATATATTGGTAGGAGCGGGTTATTGGCCTATAATTCTGGTGCTTATGGGTGCTGTTCTCGGAGCTTTTGTATATGGTATTGTTAGGAGTAAATTGCCTCATTAAGGTTGACTCAACGGTATATTTGGGCCAAACAACGAAAATGAATGGCGCATTGATGGTTTGCTTCTAGCTTTGCTCTCCCCAAACTTACGTAATAGTTCCTACATGAAGTTAACTACGTTTATCATAGACGATGACTTGGTGTCGCAATTTGCGACTCGATACTGCATACAGCAATCCCATGGTAATTTTGATATTGTTACTTGTTCCAGCGGAGAAGAAGGCTTACAGGCTTGTTTGAGTTCGATAGAGGAGCAGAACAGGTTGCCCGATATTATTTTTTTGGACTTGGTTATGGATGGAATGAACGGATGGGATTTTTTGGAAAATTTAAAGAATTTGTTCAAAGGACATTTGCTTCCAAGTGTGTATGTTCTTTCTGCCTTTACCAATACAAAAGATAGAGCCATAGCGAAAAAAAACGGAATGATCTCGGGATATGTCGATAAGCCATTGTCGCGTTCCTATCTGGAAAAAATATTGAAGGAAGAAACAGCAAAACGAAGTTAGGTGGTTCCCCCATTTTTTTGATGCAAATAGATTAGTGTGTTTGCATAAAATCCATCAAAAACCCTATTTTTGCAATCCATTTTATGGAATGGCCCCGTAGTTCAATGGATAGAATAGAAGTTTCCTAAACTTTAGATGCAAGTTCGATTCTTGCCGGGGCTACTTTTTGACTTCTTAATGATTCAAAGAATCATTAAATAAATGAAAACCAGACATTTAATATTTTTTGATTTTAATTGAATTACTTTGATTTCGGCTTTTAGAGTTCACAAATCGTCAACATTTTTCAAGTTGCTATTTTAATTTAAGTAATTAAAATTCAGTAATTTAGTTGGAACACTCGATTTGATTTGACTTTCGTCTTCGTCAACGTTTAACAAAAAGAAGACAACTATGAGGTCAAATTTCACTTTTTCCGTCCTGTTTTGGCTTTATTCCGGTAGGTCAAAAAATGGAAAAGCCCCTATTTATGCCAGGATTTCTGTCAATGGTAAAAAACTGAACATTAGTTTAAAGCGGAGAATCCAAATCAATCACTGGGACTCCGAAAGGCAGCGGGTAAAAAATTCTACTATTGATGCCAAATCCATCAACCAATATCTTGATGGGTTCTACTCTGGTTTGTTTCATTCATTCCAACAATTACGAATAGAGGGTAAACATATCACTCCTAAGAGTGTAAAGGCCAGGTTTCTGGATGAGGAAGTGGAGAATCAACATTTTACCATGAAGGACTTAGTGTCCTACCATAATTCCAATATGTTTCCCAAGCTCCACGGAAATACCTCGAGACTCTACCTGACAAGCCAGAAGTATATCTTTTTATTCTTGAAAACAAAATTAAAATTGGAAGACATCAGACTTGATGAACTGAATTATAAGTTTATCCTTGACTTTGAAAATTTTCTTCGCAAGCATAAACCTAATCACTATCAGAAGCAAATTGGTAACAATGCTGTAATGAAGCATATTCAAAGACTGAGGAAAATGGTCTCTCTAGCCTATCGACTGGAGTGGATAGATAAAGACCCGTTTAGGCAGTTTAAACAAAGGTTGACCCCTACGAACAGAGAATATTTAGGTTCCGAGGAACTTCAAGCGATTGAAGAATTGGAGCTTCAAACCAAGCGATTAAAAACTGTTAGAGATCTTTTTGTATTCAGTTGCTATACCGGTATATGCTATACTGATTTAATGCTTCTGACCGAAGATAACGTAATAATGGGGTTGGATAAAAAATATTGGATAATCACTAAAAGGCAGAAAACCCATAACCCTGTTAAAATACCACTTTTAAAAAAAGCTATGGATTTGATTGAACGGTATAAACAAGATTCCAGATCAGTAATAAATAATACGCTGTTCCCAAGAATATCAAATCAAAAGATGAACGCCTATTTGAAAGAGATTGCAAGTGAAGCAAAAATTAAAAAGAATCTTACATTTCACATGGCAAGGCATACGTTCGCCACGACAGTTACCCTGACCAATGGTGTACCCATAGAAACCATTTCAAAAATGTTGGGACATCGAAAACTTACCACCACCCAGATTTATGCAAAGGTGTTGGAAAGGAAGGTTGGTGAGGATATGGAGATTTTGAGAAGCAAATTAGAAGTAGCAACCGAATCAGATTTAAAGAAGAAAGCGAACCAAGGGTAACGTAGTGTTGCAAGTCCCAATCTTACCCAGACTTTTGCGCTTGGTTCCTATCGAGTTTTTGTAGTGTTCGGGAAGATAAATTCATTCAACAGCTTCTAATAAACAAAAACCACTGAATTTATTGTTACTCTATACACCAAAGAAAGGTATTTCGGTTTTCACGCTTGCGTGAAAAAAGGAATAGCAAGAGGGTGATGCGCAGATTGCGCCATCACGGTTGTTTTTGGGTATTCAACAAGTTGAAAACCAGTTGATTGACCTGATTTTGTAATACTTCACAAAAATCGGGGCTACAGTAAACTTTTCCTAAATCTACAGTAAACCCTTTGGGAAGCCCTGTAAGCCCTGGAAATTTTTGACGAAAAAATTGACACAATTTGATGAAAAAACAAAATGGCCTATGGAAGCAGTCTAAAGCTTAAAATAACGGAATGGAGATTGGAACAATATAAAATTGAGGCTAACAGACCGTTGGATTACCTCAAATGATGAGAAGAGTATATCGGATTAATGGATAAAATTACCTCGCTCAGTAGTATTAGTTAAGGGTAAGTTTTGGGACGCTTGCAGCACTTCACTGCGTTACGCTCGCTAAATTTTGATTTTTAATACTAAATGAATCTTGGGTAGCGCAAGCTTTTCATAAAATCAAGTTTTCTAGAACTCATCTGTCAATTGTCCATCACCCCAAATACCTTTTTGTAGTATTTTATGCTCATTGTTATAAAAAATGCCAAGTCCAGTGCGTTTTCCTTGTGAAAAATCACCAAGATAATATTGTCCGCTAGGTCTATAGAATTCTTGACCGTAACCGTTATGCTGTTCATTTACAATTGTTCCGATATGCGCCATTCCAGATTTCCAAGAATAAGCACCTACATGATCTCTTTTACCATTGGTAAAAAACCCAACATAGCTATCTCCATTGTCAAACTTGTAGTACCCAAATCCATTCTGACAGTCACCTACACAGTTTCCCCGTGCAATTTTCTTCTTGTAATCATCGGTAAGGAAATCCTGAACCAACTTTCCTTTTTCGTATTTGCCTGCCTGCAATATTTCACCTCCGTTTTTAATATAGCCATAGCCATTCTGATACCCTTTTGCCCATTGTCCAATGTAATAGTTCTTACTGTCTATCCATGTGTATATGCCAAATCCATCTCTAAATCCATCAACAAAGTTTCCCTGATAGTATCCTGAATTGTCCTTGTAAAATAAAGTTCCTTGCCCATGTGCCTTTCCATTGCTAAAAAAGCCTTCAATAGTGTAGGTCCCAAAATCTGCTTTCCCAAAGCCATTGGAACAGTCACCATTTAAACATGTTATGGTGACCTCGTTTTTGGTCGCTTCAGCCTTCCCTTGTTTAGTGTCGTTCCTGAGCCTGGTAATATCTTGAAGAAACTTCATTGATTTAGACATTAAAATGGGGTCGCTGAGTTTTGGCAGGTCTTGTAATTTCCCCTGATTGGATGAATAAGCCAATTCTGGAGTTGTTGGTGTACCGTTACCGCTAATGGTGCCGTTAGTGTATGTGATGATCCTGTATTTTACTTCGTCAATATTCCATTGATACTTACTTCCCGAATAGTTAGATGCTTTGAATTTTGTTCTTTTGATCCAATTGCCATATTCATCATACACATAATCGTATAAAATGCTTTCCCATATATCGGACATCCCCAATTCTTCCTCCAAATGGTTTTGGTCATTGTACCGAAAGTAGCGTATGTCATCTTGGTTATATGATTCATGTAATTTTAATCCATCGTAGGAATAATTGCTCGTATAGAAAACCGTGGCCTTACCATTGCTGGATTCGGCAAGTTCATAAACGATCACATATTTTTGATATTTAAAGATGGCCCCATATTTTAAACCACCCAGAACAATATATTGCCCTTCATCATTTTTTATGGTTTCCGGTAAGTCATCCGAAATTATACCAATGGGTGTTTTGTAGATGTATAGTGTTTTGTCGATTCCTTCTTGTTTTCCAGATGAGTTGAACTTCTTCATAATCACTTTTGAACTATCGGCCAAGTAATTATACGAGGTACGTGTTTCGTAATTGTTGTCCAAGTAAAGCTTATCCTCTGTCAAATACCCATTGGAGTCGAACAGAAGTTCATTCTTTTCACTATACAAATGGGCTCCAATAGCATGATATTTGGTGATGGACATCGCTTTTATCTGTCCATCCTTGATATCAAACTTGCTAAGGTGCAGGTTTTGAGCAGATCCGTTGTAATGAAAAAAGTGTGCAAGAATTATAAGTACGGCAGTGGAGACTTTTTTGACAATGGTTTTGGAATTCATCTGTTTTGATGGATTGGTTCCCAGCAAAACTACCGGAAACCCCACCTGTAGTGCAATAGGACAATTGCCCTATTGTATGGATTTGTACAGGTTCTAATTTTGGGTTTGTAAAATAACTGACTCATGCCCACTTTAGAAATATTGCCCTTAGAACATGGAGATAAAACTAAGCTTAGGCGTCAGTTATATGGCATGTTGCTATTTCCGGTGGTCGTGATTGGAATATTCTGGTCGTTCCTTTCTATTATGTTCAATTCCAGTTTTGCCAATGATGCCTTTGGCATTTATATGATGATGGCATTCTTGGTTTTATTTTTTGGCGTCATAGCCTATATCATTGCATCTACAGCAATCGATTTAAAAAGAAGGGTTAAAACACGGATTTCTGGAAAGATTACGGATAAGAGGCTGCACAAGTCCACTGTTAGTGATAGACCTGTTCATGGTCATAGAAATAGGACAAAAACCAGAAGTTCATATTATATCTATATTGATAATGATGAGTTTGCAGTGGACTACTCTTGTTACTCGAAAGCTAGGGTAGGTACAGAGGTGCAGTTGGACCGTGCCCCCAAATCAGGAATTACATTAGATTTTCAAGTGGTGCGGCAGGCTGATGAAACCAATGGTATTCCAAAAGAAGATGAAGAGGAAAAGCATTTGGGGAAGCACGTACCCCACGCTAGATATACACCAAAAGATCATGAGGTTTTGAATCGTAAATGGAAAGCCGAAATAAAAAATCGCCTGGTCAAATCCAGCCCTTTTCTAGCCATCGGATTTCTATTGATCATAAATGGATTTTGGAGTTTTGTAGTTGTTCTTTTTCCGCTATGGGCCGTACCCCTTTATCAAGGATACAGACTTTACGCAGTTTACCAAAATTATAATATGGACAAGAACATGTCATACAAACGTGGGGTGGCTGCTATAGTGGAGGATAAATTTACCCATACCTCTAACCGACATTCAAATAACAATCGGATCGTACTTACAACAGGGTCACTATTGGTAAGTACGGTCTTGTACGATAATCTTTCTGTTCGTGATAGGGTGATTTTATATAAAACCCAATATGGCAATATACCGTTAAGTTTAGTGCTTCCCAATGGTGAAGAAATCCATCTTCTCTAAAAGCTAGTTATGCTCGGCAGTGTGTTGTTATTGATTGCGATGATAGGGCCTATGGTACTCTTGGCAACTTTTCTACATTATCTTTTTCCCGTTGAGAATGTCAATGGATTTGATCAATGGGTTCCGGCAATAGTATCGGCGCTTTCAGCTTGGTCCTTTTTTACAAGTTGGTTATGGTTTTATCTGTTTAACCTCTATTTGAGTTTGCCCGTATTCCTTCTTGCACTTGCACTACATCTATATACTGTCCGCAAAAATCTGAACCCGAAGTTGATACGAATAAATACCGCCTTGTTAATGGCTACAATATTGATGGGGTTTGTAAGCTTCCTTTATTTTGATATTTAAGATGAAAACTGTCGGTTTTCCTTCATTTTACGACAATTGCCCTATTGAAACCAAGATACTGGGAGACTAGGTTTGTTCAAAACTTTAAACCAATAGTATGAAACGTATCAATTTATCTGTATTTTCTTTTTTATTGATCCTAATGTGTGTCTTGCCAGAGGTCAATGCCCAAAATGTCAAGGATTTTAAAATCAAAATGTTGGGGCCCGCTAATTTGAATTTTAGAAAGAGCCCAAAGAGAATTGTTATTTCCGATTTTCAAGTCAATTTCCAAACAGCACTTCAATTAGAGGACAAGAAAAAAGGCGGAAAACTGTGGAGAGGTGGAATAAAAGGTGATGCCAAGGCATCTTTGACCTTGGTGTTGGATGGGCTCAATATGGACGAGCTGCAGCAACTAACCGATAAGCTCTTTGAACAATATAAGGCAGACCTCGCTTCCAATGGATTTGAGATAGTTCCCATTGAAGAGTTATGGAATCATAGCACCTATCAAAAAAACCGTGAAAAGCGATGGGATTTAAGGTCAGGTCAAGGTGGGGAAAAAGGAGATGAGTTTGGAGCCATCGTGATGCGTCCCACCGGTCAAAAATTCATTGTGAACAAGCAATCCATGGAAAATAAGAAGACCGGTCCCTTGAAAATAGCCAATTATGAAGAGCAAGTCGAAATGAAAGTTTCCAACCAAAAAACTGATTTTATATTCAATAAGGTGGTTTTGAACGTACTCGCTTTCGATAATGCCTTGAGCGAAACTACACGAGCCTTGAACAGACATGCCGGATATGCACAGGTAAAGGCAGAGACCGATTTTAAGATTGATTCAAAAAGTTACAATAAGTTTAATATAGGGATGATGGTTTCCAATCGTGGTGTAGAGGTAGAAGGGGTTCTTGAAAAGCAAAAGTTTGATGCTTCCCAAGGGGCAGATGTGGACAGGAGAGGAATGGATGCTGGGGTGTTTCACGTCTGGCGTGTAGAGGACAAGGAAGACATAAATGTCTCAGTCGTTAAATGTGATCCCGAAACGTATAAGAAAGGTGCAGAACTGGCCATTACATCTTTTTTGGATGCCACTATCGAGAAGTTGGTGGACAAAGCGAATTAATTTTTCTGCAAAAACTTAAATTATATAATCAATTGGATTAGTTTTAAGCACCAACCATTTTTTTCTCTAATGACCGTTTTTCAGAAGACCCTGATCCCCATTTTCCTTTTCGGCCTAATGTCTTTGCATACTGTTGAGGCGCAGGATATTCAACAAGCCATTAATGCGTTGAAAGATACCTTGGAAGTCAAGGAAGGTGAGGATAGGATTCTTGTATTGAAAGATATCGCAATGAAGTTTCGTTCCATAGATATGGACAGTGCCAGATATTATACAGAATTGGCATTTAATGAAGCAGAAGCTTTGGATGACGATTATTACAGGGCCAGAATATGGATTGTGTACGGGATTCTCTCTTGGGACGAGGGCAGACCCAAAGAAGCATTGAGTTTTCATTTGAAGGCTAAACCTATTTTGGAAAACTCCAAGGATTATTTTGTTTTGGGAAGTCTCTATACCAATTTAGCCAATACGTACGAAGCACTATCTGAGTTTGATAAGTCAGTAGATTTTCAGTTTAAAGCTTTGGAAAGCTTTACGGAAGGAAAGGATACTCTTTGGATAGCAGGATCCTATTTGAACTTGGGGAATAGATATAAGTTGATTCAAGAACCTGGTCTATCCATGGAATATTATCTCAAAGCATTGGATTTGTACGAAAGAATCGGGAACAACTATTTTATGGCGATGTGTTATAACAGTTTGGCCGTGGCCTATTTAGAAAACAAACAGTATAACAAGGCCATTGAATATGCCAAAAAATCGTACGACACCAATAAAGATGTAGGAGCTGTTTTAGAGCTAGCATATCCTTTGACGAATTTGGCCTTAGCAAGTTGGGCACTTGGTAAATATGATGAAGCTGAACTTTATTATAATGAGGCCATAGCCCTTCAGGAAAAAAAGGGAGAGCGTTTGGCCCTGATTTCCCTAAAAAATGACTTGGCCAATATATATCTTAATCAGGGAAAAACGAATCGTGCCGAAAAATTGGCGCTGACCACATATCGAGAAGCAGATTCTATAGATTACCTTCCAGGTATTGATGCACTTTCCAAGACGCTGTCCTTGATTTACGAACAAAAACCCGATTTTAAAAAGGCCTATGTTTATCATCAAAAACATAAGGCAGCAAGAGATAGCTTATACTTTACAGAAAAGGCCAAGGAAATGTTTAACCTAAAGGAAAAGTACGAGTCGGAACAAAAGGAAAATGAGATACTCCGTCAAAAGAACGAACTGGTCGAAGGCGAGCTTGCTCTAAAAAATAGGAACAATATGCTTATGGGCAGTGGGGCTCTTTTGGCCATTCTGCTTATTGTCGGTTTTGTGATTTTTCGTGAGCAAAAGGTTAAGGCGAAGAATTTTGCAAGGGAAACCGCTTTGGAGAAGGCTATGGCCGAGGCTCGGGCACAAGAAAACCTAAAGGAACAACGTTTACGGATTGCCCGCGACCTGCACGATAATATAGGTTCGCAGCTCACATATCTTACCTCCATAACCGATTCCGCTAAAAGGGGCATAGACAAGGGAGAGGTGTTCTTGATGGAAAAGCTCACCCAAATGAAACAGTTTTCACTGGTAACCATATCCGAGCTTCGGGATACCATTTGGGCCATGAACAAGGATGAGATCAGTTTGGAAGATATCAAAGAAAGAACCCAGCAATTGGCCGCGACCGTTCATGAAGCCACGGATGATAAAGTCAGGATGAAGGTTGAAGGGAGGCCGGATCATAAGGTGCTCAATGCCTTTGTAGGGATGAATCTTTTCAGAATTATTCAAGAATCCGTGAACAATGCCGTAAAACATTCCGGGAGTGAACAGATTCAAGTCAGGTTTACCGATATTGATGAAAAAGTACAAATTGAAATAGAGGACTTTGGCCAGGGGTTTGACACATTGCAGTCATCAAATGGCAACGGACTTCAAATTATGAAGAACAGGGCCGAAAAAGCCGGGATTGATTTCAAACAAGAAAGTATAATCGGTAAAAGCACCAAGGTAACATTACAGGTTAAGGCATAATTCTTTCAGCACAAAAAAAATACAAGACCATGAGCAAAATCAAATTGGCCATTGTGGATGACAATACGTTCTTAGCTAGGGCCATCAAAGAAAAATTGGTCGATTTTGAGGAATTGGACATCAAGTACATGGTTTTTAATGGTAGCGAGCTGCTTGCTAAACTGGAAAAAAGCCATAATCTGGATTTGGTGTTAATGGATATAGAAATGCCCATTTTGGATGGGATAGAAACTGTTCGTATCATAAAACAGAAATATCCCCACATTAAAGTGCTCATGCTTACCGTTTTTGACAATGATGAAAATATCTTCAATGCCATCCAGGCCGGTGCCGATGGTTATTTGCTCAAAGAGATTGAAGGGCCAAAGTTGCACAATGCCATTGTTGAGACCATTGGCGGGGGTGCGGCCATGAGCCCTTCGATAGCGGTAAAGACCCTAAAATTATTACGCTATCCCGAAAGACAGGAATCACTGTCCGTGCAAGAGGAAGAAATTTTGCTCAGCGACCGCGAAAAGGAGGTGCTGGAGCAACTGGCCGAGGGGTTAAGCTATACCCTGATTGCCAAAAATCTCTTTCTCTCACCAAGTACGGTTAGAAAACATATCGAGAATATTTATAAGAAGCTTCAGGTCCACAACAAGTTAGAGGCCGTGCAAAAGGCAAGAAGACAAAGTTTAATATAGTACTTCAAAAAGTGTAATTTATATTGCTTTAAGTATATTTGAAATGACGAAAGAAAAATCAATCACAAAAGTTCACAAATCGTCAACATTTTGAAATCAAAAAGTGGAAACCCTAATAAAACAAGGGGTCCGAGAGAAAAGTTCGATTCTTGCCGGGGCTACTTTTCTACAATCCATCAAAATGAATTAACCAATATTTTCTCAATTGGTGATTTACCCCACAATTTTTAAATAACAAAAGGCATTTCTGTCTTGATTTTTATCCGCTCATTGTTAATAGGATGAACAAATTCTACCTGTTGTGCATGCAAACAAAGTCGTTTTGAAGGGGTGCCATATAGATTATCTCCAACAATTGGTGCATGAAGTCCCAGTTTATGGGCGCAATGTACCCGCAATTGATGTGAACGACCGGTTATAGGACTTAATTTGATTAAGGTTTGATTGGCTGTTTTTTTTATGACCTCATAGTGTGTCAAAGCAGGCTTACCGTGTTTATAATCTACCATTTGCATGGGCCTGTTATTGATATCCAAGATAAGAGGAAGCGCTATCTCCCCGGTGTTTTCTTCAATTGGTTTCTCTAGAACCGCAAAATAGGTTTTGCGAATCGTACGCTCCAAGAATTGTTGTTGCAGCAGCTTGTTCGCTTTTTTGGAAAGGGTAACAATCATTGTTCCAGAGGTATCCTGATCCAGCCGATGTACAATTATGGGGCCGGAAGCTTTCGGATACTGTTCCAGAATACGGGATTTTACAGAATCTTTTATGTGCCTGCCTGGCACGGACAACATGCCGGTAGGTTTATTTACGACAACCAAATGTTCGTCTTCAAACAGCACTTCCAGTTTCTTTCCTGCTCCAAAATTTTCCAACAAGGGATTTGGTTTTACAGGGATTCCATTGAGCATATGTGCCAGAATAGGCTGGCACTTGCCTTTACATGCCGGGTAAAACTTACCATGTTCCCTTATTTCCGAATCGGGGGACGGTCCCCACCAGAACTCAGCTAGCGCCACAGGTTTCAATCCTTGCTTAAATGCATATTGAAACAGTTTTGGAGCAGCACACTCTCCTGCACCTGCAGGTGGTACATCCACCCCAAAATCGGTAAATACCGTTTTAACGGATTTGCCTTCTCCCTCACCGTTCAAAAAAATAAACGATTCAAAAATAGCATCCTGTAGCTGATTGGACTTGGTTTTACGTAGCATTTTGAGTGCTTCAATTCGTTCTTCCAACTTCCTGTATGCACCAATAGCTTTTTCTAACCGCAAGTTCTCGGAACGTGTAAAACGTCTCAGGTCCATCCCGGCATTGGTGCCTTGCTTTGCCAAATCGTCCAAGAGTTCCTGGCGCTCTTTATCAGGTAGATGAATAGACTCTTTTCTGAGTCTGTCGCGTTCCAATTTGCTTTTTTTTGCCGCTTTCTTGGCAGCAAGTATATTTTCTTTAGTCTCTTTTGTGGTCTTTTTTAGGCGTTGCTTGGCAGTGATAAACACATCACTTTCTTCCAGCGCTTTAACTTCTTTGCTAATTGCATTGATGCTGGCCATCTCTGGAAAATCTTCTCCTTTTGGTAATTGATGAACAGGAGGTACAAATGGTAATTTTTCCAGCTCGGGTTGAAGCTCGCCAGAATATGCACTTAGATATCCAAGGCCACCGTTCTTGGTTTGTACCACAAGGACCCCTAACATACGTCCTGTGGGTTGATTCATCAATTCTGGCAAATTCTGTTGCAATCTATTTTGCAGGTCTTTCGCCGCTTTCTTGGCTATGGCAATGGGCGTATAAAAATGAGGATATTCAAATGACTCAGGTATTTTGTCCTGCCCATTCGTTTTCAAATAAACTACTTTGTATTCCTCTAAAGGTAAGCTAGTTGACAATATTTTTTATGTTCTAAGTTTGATTGGCAGTCCATTCAAAACTTGATTAACCCTACAAATTTACAGTTCTTCTGTAGATTCAACTATTGAAGGATTTAAAAGTAAAGGTTCACTTTTGACAGGATTGTTAGTTCTCTTCAAATGTGATCCTATAATTCTCATGGTTCAATAAAAATTAGTGAATAAATATTGGCGCTTGTTCATTTATTCCATAGTGCAAGATTGAAATAGGCAAATAACAAATTCTGATGTTATTTGAATATATTTACTACAATAGACAATGCTCCAAAAGTTGCTTTACTGTTGAAAAGCATTGTTAAACGTGTTTGCTATGAAACGTTTTATCTTTAGTATATTTTATTTTTTGCTAACCTTGCCATGTGTGCTCCAAGCTCAAAAATTGGAACCGAAGGAAGTCACTGTGCTTGTCAACAAGTATAAAAATGATATTCGGGGACCTTACAAGGACATTCGATGGTTCTGTACCGATGGAAGCATCCGTCCACCCAAAGACCCTTGCCCCGATAACATTGGTCCAGGAGTCCAGCATGCCCGATATAAGGATGAGGTGATGGCCCTGGGGAAATCGAACCATATCTTTTTGGGACAAATCTTGGCGTACACTGATATGGAGTCCCTTTGGGACGTCGAGAACGACCATTCCAGGCTCAAACAGTACCAACTTGATAAATATTTAAGGAGTGTGGACAACGGTTGGATCAATCAAAAAGGTCAGTTTTACCGTGGCGCCATACAATCCGAAGATGAGCAAGCTTGGGGGATTGAATTTTATAAATGGCTCTTGGCCAAGGATGAAATTTTAAGGAACGAGTACTTTTTGGTTCGTCAATCGCTAAAGGATATTCCACATAATGGGGATGACAATGTTGCGCAAAAGATGAGGAGCGAATCCAAAGTGATATCAGACTTATATCTGCCTTTTATGGACCTGCGGACAAAGATTCACAGTCAGCCGGAAGAATCGGATATCCAGAAAGTGATCAAGTTTAAACAAACGCATAGTTCAAAGTTACCTGCGGATATTGCACAAAAGATAGATGCCTTGGTCACCACCATGAAAGAGTTCCATAAACCTGTTGATATTTCGGCCCTGACACAAATGGCTCCGTTGACGAAGGGAACTCCGCTTGGTAATTCAATAAGTGGTTTTGCCGCAAGTTCCTCAGAATTGAATTCACCAAAACTATTGGTTGAACAGGCTTCTCAGCTCTTATACGATATACGGGAAGGGCTCTTGGAAGAAGAAAGACCCATGGCAAGGCTTCAGTTGCTTGATGTATCATTGAAATTGGAAGAGATTGTATTTAAGAGTTCACCGGAGTACCAACCGCAAAACTTGAAAGACCTACTGCATAAAATCTGTTATCTGGGTATGGCCGTTACTGGATCGGGCTATCTCGAACAATGGGAATGGAGCCAATTGGCTTCCGGGCTCACAAACTATGATGTGCCGGAACAATCACTTGGGGAATTAACCGAAGTGTTGAACAGGGCAAGGGCCGCAGTGGAATGGAGCGCCGCGATGACAAAGGCAAATTATGATGCTATAGTAAAGCAATATGTGGCCTTTGAACCCCTCGCAGCAGGATTTATAGATGACAAGATCCGTGGCTCGGTGTCGCTCCATTTGGGGCAGAGCGTTGGCGAATTGGGCAATATGATCTCCATGGAATCGCAATTGGCGAACAAAGTGATGGATGTACAGAACCAAAGTACCATTCGAGGTCTCAACCCTGGGTATGCTTTTGGTGAACTTGTAGTAGTGGGGGGCAGTTCGGATGATATTGAGGTTTCGTCGGATAAGATCTATGTATTCCAACGGCCGCCTTCGGACCTAAAACCGGTGGCGGGCATAGCAACGGTAGCTGAGGGCAATATGGTCTCGCACGTACAGTTGTTGGCACGAAATCTTGGAATTCCCAATGCCGCCCTTTCCGATGAGAATTTGCAAGCCTTAAAAAAATATGATGGCACAAGGGTTTTCTACGCCGTATCTAATAAAGGAAATGTAATTCTTAAGCCCGAGAACCAAATGTCGCAAGAGGAACTGGCACTTTTTACCGTCAAGGAAAGAAGGGAGGAGCGGATAGAGGTACCCGTCGGACAAATTCGATTGGACGAGAACAATGTACTCAACATGCGAAGCGTAGACGCGGATGACTCCGGCAAACTGTGCGGGCCCAAAGCGGCCAACCTTGGCCAGCTCAAAAAAATGTTTCCCGATAAGGTCGTTGAGGGATTGGTGATCCCATTCGGGATTTTCAGGACCCATATGGACCAACCAATGCCTGACCAAGAAGGTTCATACTGGCAATTTTTGACCAATATGTTCCAAGAGGCAAATCGAATGTTGGATTCCGGTATTACCGAAAATGAGGTTGAAAATTATCAGCTAAGACAATTGGAAATATTACGGGCGGCCATTAAAAAGATGGAGTTGCTCGACAGTTTTGTAGATCAATTGGAGAATGGGTTCCAAGAGGTTCTGGGCGGAGACTTGGGAAATGTTCCTGTGTTTCTGCGCAGCGATACCAACATGGAAGATCTTAAGGAATTCACGGGAGCTGGCCTAAACCTTACTATTTTCAATTCGGTGGACAAAGCCAAAATTTTGGAAGGTATCAAGGATGTATGGGCATCCCCTTACACGGAAAGAAGCTTTAAATGGCGCCAAAAATATCTTTTGAATCCCGAAAATGTATATCCATCAATTTTGGTTATCCCAAGCGTGGACGTGGACTACTCAGGAGTTTTGATCACGAAGGGAATAAGTTCAGGAACAGATCAGGACCTTACCGTGGCATTCAGCAGGGGAGCCGGGGGCGCTGTGGACGGTCAGGCTGCGGAGCAATACCTGATCAAGGATAGCGGAGGCTATACCTTGTTGGCTCCAGCCAGGGAACGTTTTTACAATGTTCTGCCCGAAACAGGTGGTACCGAAAAGAAAATCGCAACTTTTCAAGATCGTGTGCTCAAGGAAAGGAACATCAGCGAAATACGTGATCTAGCGCGTACAATTCGAGAGCGTGTTCCCAAAGAAACCAACTCGGATTACCAAGGAGCTTTTGATGTGGAACTCGGTTTTAAGGACAACAAATTATGGCTGTTCCAAATTCGCCCGTTCGTGGAGAACAAAAGGGCCCTAGGTTCTTCATATCTGGAATCCATCACACCAAAGATCGATTTGGAAAAGCGTATTTCACTTTCTAAAAAATTGTAGATGAAAAAGATAGTTGTCATAGTGTTTTTAGGATTAATGGGGCTCGGATTCAGCGAATTTGTGGAATATCCTATCGATGGATACGAGCGTACGGGGATCAAACGTCTCAAAAGACTTGAAATGATCAAAAATGGGGAGTTGAAAGAATCCACACCATTGCCCGCGGGAGCCATGAAATCTTGGGAAGAAATCAAACTCAACCTTTTGTCCAAAAAAGAAGATAGCACTGGTAGTTTTTTTGTGGTTGACGAACCGTTTCAAAAGGACATCGGCGCCCTGTTCCGAGGTCTCGACAAAAGTTACTCATTGACCATTATGGATATTTCCGATCCTGATAGTGTCCGCTATGCCGAACGAAACAAATCCTTGGGGTATCAGCCGGGAAGTGTGGGCAAGTTGGCCGTGCTTACCGCGCTTTTTGAGCAATTGGCCAAAATCTACCCTGACTCTTTTGCACTACGGACTCAGTTATTAAAGAACAAAGAGGTAAAAGCAGGGGTCTGGGGGCTAAAGGATGAACATACCGTTCCCATTTTTAATGTGGAAAAAAATACATTGGTAAAACGGCAAGTGGTAGCAAGTGATGTATTTAGTCTATATGAATGGGCAGACCACATGCTTTCGGTTAGCAACAATGGTGCTGCCAGTATCGTATGGCGTGAGGCATTGCTAATGGCAGCCTTTGGCGAAAAATACCCAGAGCTTACCGAAGAGGAGGCAATGGCCTATTTTAAGGAGACCCCCAAAAAAGATTTGACCGACCTGGCCAATGATGTGGTGAACCTTCCTTTGCGTGATTTGGGTATAACAGCTGATGAATGGCGATTGGGCAGCTTTTTTACATCAGGTGCCAATACCTACGTAGGAGATAAAGGCGGAAGTATCGGGACTCCTTATGGTTTGATGAAGTTTTTGGTCCAACTCGAACAAGGAAAAGTAGTAGATGAAGAAAGTAGCCTCGAAATGAAACGGTTAATGTACATGACGGATAGACGTATACGCTACGCCCAATCGCCAGTACTTAAGGAAGCAGCGGTTTATTTTAAATCTGGCAGCTTGTACAAATGCGATAGGAGCAAGGGCGAGGAATGCGGAAAATACATGGGAAATGTACAGAACTTTATGAATTCGGTTATCATAGTGGAACATCCCGATAACTGCAGATATATGGTGGTCCTCATGACCAACGTGCTTCGAAAAAATTCGGCATCCGACCATATGTATCTGGCTTCGGCGATTGACAAGATTGTTAGGAAAGGTTGATTTCCTTGAGTGCATTTTGTGCAAAATCCTTGATTTTAGGATTATCATCTGTTACATAGCGTTCCAATAACTCCTTAAAACGTTTGTCTCGCTGTTTGCCTATCAGATAGATTACCGCCAATTTTAACTTTATGTCGGGTACCTGCAACAGTTGCTCAAAACATTCGATTTCACTAAGTATGGCATGTTTGATCTTTTGTATTGCCTCTTCTGATGAAAAATCCATCGTTGCTTCCTCTATTACGGGCAGTAATTTTTGTTTAAGATTTCCTGTAAGTAGGTTGTCCAAAAACTCAATGGCCTTGATACGAGATTCTTCCTTGGGACTCAACAAGCCCAAATAGGCATTATGAACATCTTCCTGTACATATTTAAGCCCTAGTAGCTTAAAAATCCGTTCCAGTCCAGCATCCAGCCTACGTTCCAATAGCTCCAATAATGATGCTCGAGCATCCCTTTCTTCAACATTAATTTGTCCACCGGATTTTTTACGGTTTCTATATGAAATAATGATCTGGGTATGCATCGCTGAAAGTGTTTGGTGGTACAGTGTGCATTCTTCAAAGATCTTGGCAACTATCTTGAATCGGTTAAAACGGAGCGTGGGGCGCTCTTTTCTGATATCGCTCAATGACCGTACCACGGCCAGTCGCACACTGAGGTCCACATCATCAAAAAGTTGGAACAATGAATGTACCGCATCTTTGGACATAAAGGTTTTTATGACCGAAGGTACCAGTCTGCAAACATCGAGGCTTACTGTCCTGTTTTTTACATTAGAAACCAAGATAGGAAGGATTCCCGGTCCGTAGTTGTGCAAGGCCTCTATGGCAAACGGACGCATGTTCTTATGGGTGAGCAATTGCAGTAATCTGTTGATGAACAATGGCCGCATGCTCAATCCGGCCGCCCTAATCGCTGCTTCCCTTAAATGATTGTCCACACTATCGAGATGTTCTGTTATTGCTGGGTAGAATTGAGGGTAACCCGAAGCGCCAATGGCCTTTAATACAAGTGGGTTAATTGCGATGTCGTTTTGTGATAATCGTCTTTCCAATCTGCCCGGAAGGTCATATTTTGTTTTTAGGGTTTGGTTCCCCGTACTTTCCAAGGCCAAACAATACAGTGCGGTATCTTTGATCAATTGACTATCTGCTTCCAGAAATTCGTCGAAGATGTATTCTTCATTTTGTTCGGCGTGCAGCAATAAGTATTCAAAGGTGGCCAAGGTCAGTTCTTCATCATTATGCTGTAATAGTTCGTTGATATTGGTTATCATGCTGGAGCTGTTCAAAAAATAGAGGTTCCGCATGGCGGCAGCTTTTATCTTCAGGGAAGGATGATCAAGTAATCTCAGTACATCATCCGTAAACCTTCTATCATTGATTTCCATCAATTTGTTGAGCATAAAAAGAATCTGTTCGTCGGTGCCACTGTAAAAAACGTTTTTCATTCCTTCAACAGCGGAAATGGGCTTCGCCTTTGTATTGGAAGGATTGGTGGAGCTTGGCGAAACATTTTCCAGGTTCTTTTTGAAAGTGGTGTAATATTCCTGCCGTAGAATACCAATGAAAAAAATCCAAATCATCACCAAAACTATGATCAATAAGGTAATGCTCGTAGTTCCAAGGTTTAGTGCGCTAACAAAAAATATGAGCAATAGGCCTGCTACGCCGGTGGCAATACTATCCACTACAACATCAATGAAAGATTTGGTACGGTTTTTCAGCTCGAACGGTAATGGGAGAACCAATAGTTCGGACGCACTTTTGTTTATCGATTGTTTTAAGATGCCGTCCATGGCCTTGATGACCACGATTGCGGACAGTTCGGGCAATATCAAAAAAAAGATGGAGCCGAAAAGGATGCCCAAGGGCAGGAGCAACAGCGAAAATCCAACGCCCCAAATACCAACAACACGATGGGTAACAAATAATTGGATTCCCAAGGACAACAGGTTGAATGTGGAAAACCAAAATGCCAAAAATGAGGTGAGTTCCTCGGGATCATCAAAAGATTTTGCAGCAAAATCGCTAAATTGATAGTCCACTAACTTGGCTACCAACACGCCTACAGCTACTGTGAGTGCCATATAGGTCAGGTGGCGTGATTTTTTGATCAGTTTGTACGGATGGCCATCTGTAATGGAGATTCGCTTCTTTTTTTTGAAATCATCCAGTTTGTTCACCCGAAGTTTCCAGATTACCCGTAAAACGGGAAAACAACCCATAAGCATGATCGCGGCGATAAAGATCATGGCGTCGTTCCCCGCGAAAGGTGCCAAAATGGAGGTAATGTAGCCTCCAAATATACCGCCCAATATGGCTCCAGAACCTATAAATCCGAAAAGCCTTTTGGCGTCCCTGACGTTATAGACCAGATTGGCCAACACCCAAAATTGTGAAGCTGACAGCACAGCATAAATGGCAGACCAGATATAAAAAAAGAACAGTAAATAGGGGTTGATCAATCCTAGTCTTAAAAGTACGGCCAATGCCACAAGTACTACAATTGATGAGAGCAATGTGGTTCTTATGATATGGTTCAGTTCAAATTTGGCAAGTACCCTTGTGTAGAAAAAGGAACTTAGGACTGCAGTAAAGGCAACCAAGACGTAAGCTACGGATAATTTTTCCGCACCAAGTTCTGAAAGAAAAAGTGCATTGATTGTCGGCTTTATGATCAGTAGCACGGAAATGATCAAAAAGATGTAGCAAAACATAAAAAGGGAGATTTTAAACTCTCCCTTTCGTATGTCAAAAAATTTATTTGTTAGCTCAAATATCATTGGCCATGTAACTTTCCAATGATTAAATTTCAGGTTTTTTCAATACTTTTTCGATGGGCTTTACCAAATTTCGAATAATCTGTTCGCCATTAGGGTCATCGATCAGTGCGACCAAGATGTATCTTCGATTGGCCTCTTTGCCCCATACCAGAATGGAATCGGAATGATAGGTTTTCCAAGAGCCGGATTTTCTAAAAAGACGTGCAGAGGGTGCAATGATCTCCAAGGTGTTCACGAATTTGTGGTGAAGCTCTGGATTCTCCATGATGTTTAGCATTTGTTTGGAGCGTTTTTCATTTACCAGCTTACCATTGGCAAGTAAGTAATAAAAGCGGCACACCTGTGTCACGGATGCGGCATGGCTAAGTTGTTTTAAAGGTTCCCTGTTGGTATTGCCGCCTCCGCCATATCTTTTGCCTACCCAGAGCCCGCCTCCGTTGCCCTCATCATAGAAAGCATACGTTGGATCGGTCATTACGGATTCTATCTTGGCATACCCCAAACGGTCTATCATCCTAGTAGATGCAGCATTATCCGATTTGCTGATCATTAATCTCATGTCCTTTTTGATCTCAGAAGTTTCAATAAGCTCACCCTTTTCTATTGCATCCATCGCAGCAAGTAAAATGGCAATCTTTGGCAGACTTGCGGCATACATCATATGGTTGCCATTGATTCTTGCAAATCTAACATGCTCGGGGTTGCTCAGATCAACGATACCAATTGCCATCTTTTTTTGACCTATCAAGCTGGCCCATGCCTCATTGCCCAATATCTCATCTTCCAGATTGGCCTGTAATGAAGTATCGATCAACTTGGTCAATGGTTTTACTTTTTCGCTCCCAACTTTTATTGGGAGAGTCTGCTGACCAAAGATGGAAAGACAAACGGTAAAAAATAAAAATGCGAAATAGGTGATTTTCATTTAAAACGCATATTTTAAAAATTAGTCAAAATTATATAATCGTAAGACACACAATATGTTAAATGATAAAAATTAGTTAAAATGCTAAATTGAGTATTTATAAGGTGTACAATCTGTATTTGAAATTCAATATGTTAAAACTCACATTGATTAATACGATTGTAAATACTATTTCGGTTTTTCGTAAGGGCTAATTTTCTTCTAAGATAAGTAAATGTGTAAGACGGAGTATCGAACCTTAAAAACCGCTGAACCTTCTTTCCAAGCAATATTTTGATGCTTTTTTAGTAGGGTGAACGAGCATAAAGCCTGTCCTACCAATAAAGGAAGAAATGCTATCCCTGTTTTTAGCCCGCGGGACAGTTCATCCCAGTTATGTGCAATGATTAGAATCGTCCCCAGACCGACCAAAATTGCCCCCAAAATGCCAAAAACCACAAAAAGCTTGTTAGTGGATGGGTCTTTTTTGTTTTTGTAGTAAGATTCGATTCTTGTCGAGGTATCCTTGGAGATTACCCCGGCACTTTCAAGTTCTTGCAGGTCGTTGAGAATGCTCATGGTCATAGTTTTGTAGGTTAAGCCTTGAATTAGATTAGGTTAAGATACATAATTATTGTAAAGTCGGTAGAATGACTTAATCTTTCCTCTCAGTTGTTTTTCTGTATTCTTTCCCTTTTTTTAATATCAACTTCAGGTTAACATCATTTTTGGTCGATAAAATCGCCCCAATTTTGAAATGCAAAGATTTTTTTTATAATTTTTCCATACAATCACAATAGTTATATAACTTAGGATAAGTAACCAACAACACCATGGACAACCTCAAACGCGTAATTGTAGACTATAAAAAACTCACCTCCGAGGTACTCAAGCTTTTGGTGGAAAAATATCCTGATGGATATGGGGATGACGATGTAATTAACTTCAAGAATATAAAGGGAGAATATATAGAGGCTGTGGAAGTATCTACCGAGGATACCAAATATCTGGTAAAGATCAGCTCAAAACTGGAACGTTCCATGGCCGACTTCGATGAGGATGATAGCGATGAGGAAAACTTTGATTCCGAGGATTATGATAAAATCCCAGAGGAAGACGAGGACTTTTCAGATTCAGATTCCGGTGAAGAGGAGTAGTAGCCTAACCCTTCAGATTTTCTAACATCTCCTTTGTGGTCTGGTCCAAATTGAATCTAGGTTCCCAGCCCCACTCATTTCTTGCCTCCGTATCATCAATGCTACTGGGCCAAGAATCAGCGATTTCCTGTCTAAAATCAGGGGCGTAGCTTATTTTGAAGTTTGGAATGTGCCCAACAATGCTTTCGGCCATTTTTTCAGGGGTAAAGTTCATGCCGGCCAGATTATAGGAAGATCTTACTTTTATTTGCTCTGATGGACTTTCCATTAAACTAATGGTGGCTCTAATGGCATCGTCCATATACATCATGGGAAGTTCTGTATCACTCTTCAAAAAGCACTCATATGAACCTTTTTTAAGTGCTTCATGATAAATCTCAACCGCATAATCGGTAGTGCCGCCGCCGGGCATCGTTTTCCAGCTTATCAACCCGGGGTAGCGGACACTTCTAACATCCACGCCATATTTTTTATGATAGTATTCACACCACCTTTCCCCAGATTGCTTACTTATGCCATACACCGTACTTGGTTCCGTGATTGTACTCTGCGGAGTATTGGTTTTAGGGGTGTTCGGTCCAAACACAGCTATGCTGGAAGGCCAGAATACTTTGGAAATCTTTTTGTCCTTTGCCAAATTCAGGACATTGAAAAGGGAATTCATGTTCAGGTTCCATGCACGCATTGGGAATTTTTCTGCCGTGGCGCTGAGCATGGCAGCCATTAAGTAAACTTCATCGATCTCGTAATGCATCACCACATCTTCAATTGCGGCATAGTTGGTGGCGTCCAAGAGCTCAAAAGGTCCTGACTGCATCAAGGCGTCTCCGCCTTCGCGAATATCACTTGCAATTACATTATCAGCACCGTACTTGCTTCTAAGTTCAAAGGTGAGTTCCGTTCCTATTTGGCCACAGGCGCCAATGATCAATATGGGCTTATGCATTAAAAATGAAGTTAATTTGATTCGAGGGCAAAGATACCCTTTATTAAAATTTGTACATTAGCTTATGCAAAAATTGTTAGGTATTCTTGTTCTGATAGTGCTTCTAAACGCCTGTAAAAAGGTTGAAGAAGCCCCTGTTGAGGTGAACACCGAGGAGTTGGAGTTCAACTATCAAAAAATGCCCGAAAAAGTTGAAATCAATCCCGAAGCTGCTGCTATAGTAGCTGATTGGCAACAGTTCAAAGATTTGAACAGTAGCATTGATGTGCTTTACAAGGCAACCAACAATGAAGATTTGGCACTTGCTATCGACGATTTAATAGAAAAGGAGAAGAAACTGGAAGCGGGCCAATACCCTGAACTGTTCGATTCGTTTCAAGTGAAGAGCCGGCAGATGGTGATGCGAACTTTTTTGTACAAGGCGAAGACCAGCATTATGGAAAATCAACCGACCACAGAGCCCACCATAAAGGTGTTGGAGGCATACAATTCCATACGTAAGCAGTTGAATGTAATCATGAACAGCCAGTTGGATAAAAAACTGATTCTAGATGATACATAAGATTCTTGTATTGGTGCTTTTAACGGTATCAGCCACCCTATTTGCGCAGAATACGGAGAAAGATAAAATCAATGATGTGCTGGATGGTTGGCACCTTGCTGCGGCGAACGCCGATTTTGAGGCCTATTTTGATAAAATGACCGAGGACGGTGTGTTCTTGGGAACCGATGCCATGGAAAATTGGCAGAACGATGAATTCAGGGCATTCTCCAAACCCTATTTTGACAAGGGCAAAGCATGGAGCTTTACGGCGGTACAGCGAAATATTTATGTAGGGGAGTCTGGCGATTTTGCCTGGTTCGACGAATTGTTGGATACCCAAATGAAAATATGCAGAGGTTCCGGAGTGCTTAAAAAAATAAATGGGCAATGGAAGATTGCCCATTATGTATTGTCAATAGCGGTACCCAACGATAATGTGGCCGAGCTGGTCCAAATCAAGGAAGAAAAGGATAATGCTTTGCTCCAAGAACTAAAAAAGAAGCAGTAGCTTAATTTTTAGTTCCTTCCGAACCTTCGGCGGCTTGTTGCTTTCTCGATTCCAAAGCTTGCTTGCTCAAACTTGCCAAATTAAAATTCGGAGCTATTTTCAGTGCTTCATCAATAGAAGCAATAGCGGCATCGATATTCTCTTTGTTCTGGTTAAAATCGGCCAATCCCTTCAAATGGTAGAAAGCCGCTTTTAGAGGAACTTCATAGGGTTGTTGTCTCTCATAAAAAGCATACTTCATTTCATCCGTTGCATTGGCAATACCATATTCGATATTTTTAACGGCTCCTTCCATATCCCCAGTTTGAATTTTAAGATCGGCCATTTCATAAGCCAAGTAAGGAGATGGGTTTCTGGAATTCAACTCCTCAAAATGTTCCAAAGCTCTTTTGGGCTGGTTCAAGGACTTGAGTGAAAAGGCCTTTACCTGTACCGCCAAATCCGAATCATCGGCATTCTTTTCAATGCCTATAGTGTTCAAGGCTTGCATGTGTTTGCCATTGTTCATGTAAACAAAGGCCAAAGTATCCCTTCTCTCTTTGGACGGAGAAATCACGTTAAGGTGCGTCAATGCACTGATAACACCATTTACATCACCCTGAAGGCGCATTTCTTTATAGTAGGCATTATAGTGCTTTAGGAGTGCATCGTTTGTTTGGGAAATACCTGTAAAGCCCACAAATAGGAGCAATAGGAGTACAGTCTTTTTCATTGATCTTCAATTTAGTGCGCCAAATCTAACAAATTAATCCCAACCCGCCTGTTAAGAATTCGATAAGTAAAAGGCTATGGCCCTAGGAATCAATTGCTGTTTGAAAGGTTTGGCCTTTGCCCATAAAGTTCTTGCTCAGCACTATCTTCCCTTTGGTATCGGGTTCTTCGTCATATGCGGGAGCGGGCAAGCCTCTCTTTTGGGCTTCTTCAAAATAATATATTTGCTTTTTGGGGTGATGCGGATATACACCGTTAAAGAGTTCTCCCCAGTATCCTTGCTCTAGAATGGTAGCAATCATGTGAATGCAATCATGAAGGTGGATCAGATTTATTGGATTGTTTCCGCCAGTCAGGTTCTCCCGACCTGAAAGCATGGTGACGGGATGTCTATTTGGACCAATCAAACCTCCAAATCTAATGATGGTTGTGATGAACCTATTTTCGTTTTTTAATAGGTTTTCGCATTCCACCAATTGTCTACCTGATTCGGTTGTAGGCTGTGTGGGCGATTCTTCGGAGACTTCGCCATCGGCATCCCCGTAAACGGCCGTACTGCTCACAAAAATGAGATGGGATACATCACTCTTTTTGATTTCCGTGATGAGGTGCTTGATTTTTTCAACATAGCTTTCGGTTTGCTTGCCACGAAGTTTCGGCGGTACGTTGATGATCACTTTATCAAGATGGGAAAGGAAGCTTTGGATGTCTCCTTCAATTTCTTTTTCTGACAAACGAACCTTGAAGGGTTTGATTCCCTCGTTCTCCAAGGCAGAGAACTTATCGGATGATGTTGTGGTCCCGTGAACGTTGTATCCATCTTCAATTAATTTTTTCGCTAAGGGGAACCCTAGCCAACCGCAGCCCAAAACACCAATGTTTTTACTCAAATCGTAAAGTTTTAATCGTTAATATAGCATCATTTAGAACAAATGGCATGGGAATACTGTTTTTTGGACGTTCCGGAATACTGAAGTCAGGATGTGTCAAAAGGTCGTTGGATGCTTCATAAAGAGTAAGTTCCAGTACAGAATCCTTGGGAAACTCCAATTGTAGTTCCGTAAAATTATTGTTTGTTATGTAGTGTGTGACCAATCTGTTTTTCCTGTTTTCCAAGAAATGGGAGGATAGCTCAATCTGGTTTACTTTGGCTTTCCCCAATTTTATCGGGTTTGTAAAAATCTCCAAACGGTTTACGTCTCTTTGCGGGGTTATGCAGATTTCAATCACTCTGTTTTCACCAACGATGGTGTCCATTACCGTGTCAATGTATGGCACGGGTATTTCTTTTTTCGGAGCATCGGCAACATAATTCAAATTGGTGCGGTATTTACTGGAAATTGTCTCTGCTTCGGGTTGCTTTTTATCCTCTCCAAGAAATTGACCGTTCCAATCTATCAGGACATTGTCGTAAGTGGCCCATTGGGAAGTGTTTTTGTCTTCATTGTAAACATATAGCAAGCTGCTTGGTTTTGGTCTTTTCTCGTTAAAGTCGGATTGGATATGGCTTGTGATTCCAAATGTGAAGAAGAGAAACAAACAGAGATAGGCCAAACGCCCTTTACTTTTTAACTGGCCAAAAAATGGGAGTATTAGGAAGAACAACAGTGTTGTGAACAGCGTTGAGGCGACCATCATTTTTAAACCAAGGCCAACGGGGAACATTTTAATGAAAGGGGAGTAGATGAGTACTGCGGGCAATGCCAGAAATACCATAAGGAAAGGGTTTGGCTTTTCTTGGTTAATAGTAATTAAAAGTCCTGCCAACAAACCAAATAGGGGAATTATAAAAAAGCTGGCTCCTTTGAGGTAGTGTGCAACCAATCCGCAAACGATCAGCCAAATAAAAATTGGGGCAACCAATAAATTGGGTGTACTTGTTTTTCGATATTTGTGATAGGTGTAAAAACACACGAACAACGAGAACATGACATATACCACAATGTAGAGATGCCCATTGTAAGTGAATCCATGGAGCATGTCCTTAAAACCAGGGTACCACCATGTAATTATGGACCAACAGAAATATCCCGCAAGTCCGTTGACGAGCAAAGTGATAAGAACCGGAACAAAGCCCTTGAAAATTTCCTTGATATTGAGTTTTTTGTTTTTGAAACCAAAAAATAGCAGCAGTACAAACGCAAGAACTGCAAAACCGAACATAGGCCAGATCCATTCAAAAGGGTAGGAGACCATGTGATACAATGGGAGATTGTAATAAACTTCATCGCTCAAACTTTTTAGGTTATCCAAATCGGCATCACTAAAATGGGTGAGCAGGGGCATTAAGTAGCTTCCTTGGTGAGCAAGTGTGTTCCTATCCAATCTTTCGTAGTTGTCCAATGCAGTATGGTAATCAAAATGGTCATCGATAAAGGCAAAATTGAAGCCCTCAATATCGCCGTCCTCCCTGAAAACGGTAAGGTCGGTATCGTTAGGGAGCATTTTGTAGATACTGTAGGCCAAGGAATTTGCTACGGGATATTTTGGATTGGCCTCTTTGAATTCTTTTATCAATTTGGCATTGCCCCTGTTGGTTTCGATAAGCATGTAACTGGGGCCACCGCTGCCCCGTGCCTCAAAATTAAGGACAAGGCCTACATCTTTGGCCCACGGGTGCTTGTTTACAAAAAGGTCCGCTCCGTTAAGCCCAAGCTCCTCTGCATCGCTGATTAGGATAATGATGTCGTTTTTGGGCGTTCTGTTCTCGCTCAAAAAAGCGCGGATCCCTTCCAAAATAGTCGCCACGCCGCTTCCTGCGTCGCTTGCTCCGAAGGATGAATGTGGATTACTGTCGTAGTGAGACAATAGAAGAAGTGCTTTTCCATCTCCACTTCCTTCTATTCTTGCAAGAATATTGGTTGCCTTGCTCAAGTTGCCCCAGTCACCTGCAGTGTACCCATCTTGAACGGTGGTCGTCAACCCCATTTTGTTCAATTCGGAAATGATATAATCTTTGACGCGTTCGTGCCCAGGGAAACCAACGGCATGGGGTTCCATAGATAATTGTTTTACATGCTCCAGCGCCCTGTCTGTGGAAAAGGCTTCCAGCTCAACATCTTGGTCGGGGCTGTAGGGAGGCATCAAGGATTTAAAACTCCAGTATACGGCAAAAAGAAGGAGTAATAGGGCAAGGGTTCGGGAAAATTTCATGGCTTAGCGTTGTTGGTGATTAAATGTATGAAATTCTAAAAGGTTCTCATATTTTGATGTCAAAAATTAGGTTATTCGCTAAAAAAGTCTATATTTATTATTCAACTTTAAAATCTAACCATATGGCAATCAAAAGTTTTCAAGGCGTACGATGCAAAGAGGAGGCCAAGAAGAAATACAATGCCCCAATTTTGGTGGAGGATTACATGACCAAAAAATTGATCACCTTTTCTCCGGACCAGTCCATTTTGGAAGTGATGGAGACTTTTGCCAAACACCATATTTCTGGTGGACCCGTTGTGGACAACAATGGTTTTTTGGTAGGGATTGTTTCGGAGGCTGACTGTATGAAACAGATATCCGAGAGCAGGTATTTTAATCAACCTATTTTGGACAAAAGCGTGGAGCGGTTTATGACCAAGAATGTTGAGACCATTCCTCACGATATGTCCATTTTTGATGCGGCTGGTGTTTTTGATAGGCATAATAGACGTAGGTTACCTGTGATGAAGAACGATATTTTGGTGGGTCAGATCAGCCGAAAAGATATTGTGGTTGCGGCCCTCAAGCTTACTTCCCATAGTTGGAAATAATTATTCCCTTTTTACGATCATAAAATAGTCATTGTCGAGGGGTAGATAGCCCAAATCGTAGACAAAAAAGTAGGTGCTGCCTTTTTTGGTGGTATAAAGGTTGGTGAGGTATTCAAAATCGAAACCTTTGTCCAGCAACCGCATTTTGGTGGTCTTGGTTTTGCCGTCCTTGAGAGGGAAACTGTCAAGAATTCTGTAATTCTTGCGAAGCTTGTTGTTGATGTTTCGAACAAGGTTTTTGCTGTCTCTGTTCAGTAGGTTATTGTATGCGTTTCTACAATGGTCGGAACAGTATTTTTGGTCGATACGGCCCAAGAGTTTTTCGCCACAGACCAAGCATTTTCTTTCAGGCATAGGATAAGATTAGGTCACCACAATATCATACTTTTTTAATAAACCGATTAGACCGCCCTCACTGAAACGGGTTTTTTTTATGTGATTGATGGACGGGTCGATGTTGAAATTAGTGGCTGAGGTAAAATCGGCCTGTTCTAGATTCGTATTTTCAAAAAGGGCGTTTTCAAGGTCGCAACCAGAAAACTCTGCTTGCTTTAGATGAGCCTCAGAGAAATCGGTTTGATGTAATTTACAATCTTGAAAACCAATACGAGGCAAATCCATTCCATTGAAAGATGCCACCGAAAGATTACATCCGCTAAAACGTAGTGATAATAAAAGTTGACTGCAAGTTTCAAACTGAACCCCCACCATTTTACAGTCCTTAAAAGTTACATCGTTAAAAGTGGTATTGGCGATATTGGTATTGGTAAGGTCGCATCCTTCAAAAGTGCACTCCACAAAATTTTGATTGTCCAAATACCCCTTGGAGAACAGGCAGTCCACAAAACGGCAATTTTCGTAATCGCCCTTGGGCAATTTTTGCTTAGTATAATCCCGTTTTGTGAACTTCTGATCTGTCCAAAAGTTTGCCGACATGGTCTTCACTTATTTTGTTACTTCATTCGGTTGTATGCAAAAAGAACTTCTCCGGTATTTCCATTTTCCTCGATAAGGACCCAAACATTGATTTGGTCTTCGCTTATTTTTTCCATGGTAAGTCCCTCAAAATATACCTTGTTCGGTTCAAGTTTCACCAGTTTAAAGTCAATGGTCTGGTCTTTTTCCTCCCAACCCCTCATGTTTCCATCAAAATGTTTAAGCTGTAGTATAATGGAATCGTCCAATTGTTGAATGTGTCCTGACTCATAGAAGGATACTTTGTCATCGTTTACCAATCGGAACACGAACATCATGGAGTTGCCCAAAGGTGCACTCCAGATTTCTTCGGCAATTCCACCAAAGGCTTCGCCTGTCCAATGCCCCTCTATCCAAGAGACGTCTTCCAAATTTGCCTTGGGCGATGATTCTCCTTCAGAGAGCTGTAAGGTTTCTTGAGCAGAAACGATTCCTGCGCAAAACAGTAAAATAAGTTTGATTGATTTCATGGTTTGGTCGTTTTTTTGATTGATAAACCCTATCCGTTAATTGGACAGGGCGAATTTTACATTTACAGTGGTCTCCACTCGTATTTTCTCAAAATCGATATCCAAAGGCTGTGCTTGTCCCATATCGGAAGAAACGGCTTTCATTTCCATCATCGGAGCTTGGTTGTATCTTGGGTAATATTGCGAGTTGTCGGCAATATGAATGGCCATTCCAACTTTTTGGCCCAATGGTTTTGTTAGGGCCTCAGCTTTTTGCATGGCCTTTTTTACGGCTTTTGTTCTTAGCTCGAGTTCCAGTTCCTCCATTTTGGAGTACTCTGTTTTTTCAATATTGGTGTTGGCAATGTCCAATTGTTCCAAGGCCACCATTACTTCGCCCAATTCTTTTCCAGAATACACTACCAACGAGTATTGCTTGCTTTTTAGCACCTCTTTTTGGCGCAAGAAATATTTTTTGAAGTTACTGCCCATGTCTTTGATTACCAATTGCTTGTCCAAATCTATGCCCATGGCCTTAAAGCGCTGTGCCATTTGGTTCTCCTGTTCTTCGACAGAGACGCGGCCTTTAGTGTCCTTTTCTTGTATAATAATGTTCAAATAGATTTTATCTGGGGTCACCAGCGTGTCCACTTGCGAAGAGGTTTCCAGATAGGGAGTGTCCAAAAAGTTTTTGGATTGGGCAAAGGTTGTCATAGTAATTAAAGCTGTTGCTACAAAAATTATAGTCTTTCTCATGATGTAATTTTATTAAAGATAAATACTTCCGCCTTATGTTCAAAACCTGTGCCGTTTTGGATTTTGCTCCCTTGTATTGATTCAAATCTTTGGATTAACTCGATAAACTTGAGTACATTGTAGGGATGAAATTTATTTTGGCACCCGATAAATATAAAGGCTCGCTCACAGGACGCGAATTTTGTGAAACCGTTGCTCAAGGTATCTATAAAGTTTTCCCAAAATCGGAAATTTTGAAGATGCCTTTGGCCGATGGTGGAGATGGCACCATTGATATTGTGGCGGATTATCTCAAAGCAGCAAAGGTGAGCGTAAAGGTCAAGGATCCTCTTTTTAGGGAGATTACAACACACTATCTGCTGTCGGAGGATGGGCAAACAGCTTTTATCGAAATGTCCGAAGCATCCGGTTATAAGTTGCTGCAAAAAACCGAGATGAACTGCATGCACACCACTACATTGGGAACTGGGGAAATGATTTTGGACGCTTTGGAACGTGGTGCCCAAACCATATTGTTGGGAATAGGCGGCAGTGCTACCAACGATGGTGGCATGGGGATGGCAAAAGCGTTAGGCTATTCATTTTTGGATGCCGAAGGAAATGAATTGAAACCAATCGGGGAGAATTTGGCAAAGGTTAAGAAAATCCGTCAAAATAATATCCATCCAAAGCTGGCCGAAATTAAAATCCAAGTAGCTTGCGATGTAAACAACCCCTTTTATGGAGAAAACGGTGCGGCCAAAATTTATGGCGCCCAAAAAGGTGCTTCTGAGGAGGATATCGAGTTTTTGGATGGAGGGTTGAAAAACTTTTCCAAAATGCTCGAAGCATCATTTGACATTGATGTCCAAAATATTCCAGGTTCCGGAGCTGCCGGTGGCGTTGGTGGGGGAGCGGTAGTTTTTTTGAATGCCGAACTGGTTTCTGGTGTTGATTTGATTATGCAGCTTGCCAATTTTGATGAAGCGTTGCAAGGAGCTGATTGGGTGATTACGGGCGAGGGACAATTGGACGGCCAGACCTTTTCTGGAAAAACCATCAGCGGAGTGATACGATCTGCAAAAAAACATAAGGTTCCCGTTGCCGCCTTTTGTGGGTCTGTTGATGTTGACATTAACGAGATGCAAGAAATGGGATTGGATTATGCAGTCTCCATTCTTAATCAAATAGGAAATCTGGATGACGCCAAGGCAAGGACGGTAGAAAATTTGAAATTGGCCAGTTACAATTTTGCAAATTTGGTGAAGCTGGGCAAAGGTTAACCCAAGTAACTCCTCGTCATTTTAAATTCCAACGAAGTTTTTACGGTTTTCCATTCGCTGTCCAAAATGGAGAACACAACGGTGTCCCTTAAATTGCCGTGTTCATCTACTCGGTGGTTTCTTAAAATACCATCCTGTTTGGCACCCAACCTCAAAATGGCATTTCTGGAAGGATGGTTATGGAAGTGTGTCCTGAATTCAACCGCAATACAGTTTAAGTTTTCAAACGCATATTTTAGCAAAATGTACTTACATTCAGTATTGATTCCTGTTCGCTGGACTTTTTTGGAGTACCAAGTAGCACCTATTTCCACGCGTTTGTTCTTGGCGTCCACATTGAGGTAACGGGTGGTTCCTACAATAGTGTTTGTTTTTTTGTTGATGATGGCAAAGGGCAATGCCTTTCCCGAAGCCTGTTCGGATAACGCAGTCTCTATATAGGTATCTATGGTTTTTGGTGAGGGAACGGCAGTGTACCACAGCTCCCAAAGTTTCCCGTCGGAGGCAGCAAAGGCCAAATCCACTTTGTGCGTTTTTTGTAGGGGAACCAATTTTACCAATTCACCTTCCAATTGAACGGGGCGTAGCCAAGAATCCATAGGTTGAAATTAAAGTTCAAATATAAGTTTTAATCCACCGATTTGAGCAAAGAAAAAGCCGGGAAAATCCCTGGCTCCATCATCAATCAAAAAACGAAATCATATCAACTATTCCGATTCAAATTCCTCAATTATAAAGAAACTTTTATCCTTCTTGTCAATGAGGTAATTGCTTTCCAACACATTGTAGTGCATGGATTTATCGTCAACGTTAATATCAAAACCGTTATCGGTCTGTACCACCTCAAAGTTGTTCCTTTCGGAACCTTTGTATTTTAGTACCATATAATCGTCGTAGTTGGGATCTGAGTCACTATCTATGGCTACCAATTTGGTGACATATGCGGATGATGGTTTCCTATCTTGGTTCACCATGCCTTTGTCCTTGCTGTCCAGTTCCATGGTATAGTTCCTTCGTTCCATCACCTTTACGCTATATTCCTTTTCCTTTCCATTTTCGGAAACGGTAAAGGTCTTTAATTGTGTAGTGGCCTTCATGACCCCGGAATTTTTATTCTGACCATAACCTGCAAAAGCGGTTAGGGTTGCTAGTGATAGTATGGTAATCAACTTTTTCATAGTATAGTTTTTATAGTTAATAAATCAGTTCGCTGAATGTGTGCTTCAACTATTTTAGATAAGCGGTGAACATCCAGTGTCTTTTCTCCAACGCTGTCATAAATTCCGTCAGCATGTTCTCTGTGACCACATCGCCTGTTTCCAGTGCTGCATTTACGGCGTCCAACATGCTATCATGTAGAATTTCGTAGTCGTGCAAAACTTCCCTGACCATTTCTAGTGCGGAGATATTTTTTTCTTGCTCTTTTATTTTTGAGAGCTCCAGTGTTTTTTTAAGCGAAAAATTGCTTTTTACACCAAATACACGGATTCTTTCGGCAACAATATCAATGTTTTCTTTTACTGTATTGTATTCGTTCTCAAACTCCTCATGAAGTTCAAAGAACTCTGGCCCTTCGATATTCCAATGGAAATTTCTCAGTTTATTATAGAAAACCTGATAGTTGGCCAAAAGAGTATTTAGACTTACTACTATTTCAGCAGTTTCCAAATAAGTGAATCCTAGTTTTTTGAAAGTTTTATTTTTTGCTTTAACAGCTTCCATATAATAGATTTTTTGATTTGTTTTCTATAAAATTACACATCAACACTCGCGCGGATTGATTGAAACGATGTAAATTTTGATGCAAAAGGTATGCGAGGATTCTTTTGGTACTGAATTGGCCTGTGGGCCGCTATTGGGTAGGTGAGGAGGAAGGTTTGGATAGATGGATTACTAAAAAATCCTGTTTGTATGGGGCTTTAACGCAATTAAGATCAGTCTGTTTCCTGATCGTCTATGATGAATCCTTTGCGCAATGAAAGGTATACGTCTGAAGAAATGTCGGTGACATATTCCTTCTCACCGTTGAAAACCTTCTGGGGCTCTTTGTTTACAGGGTCGTGTTCCTGTACATAAATGGTGTCCAATTTATCGTACAGCACCTTGCCCAAACTAAATCTTTTAAGAACAATATATTTATTGATACTTCGGATTGCCATGGACTAAGTAGTTATTGGTTAATTAATAAGACACAGTTAACGTTCTTAGGTCACTTTTAAATACGTGTAATTGTTTACATACGTTTACAAACGAAAGCAAACGGTTACAAGCCAAATAACACTTTCTGAAGCTTCTAAGTTTGCCTCGTCGAGCAATGAAGTTCGATGAATACATGTTCAAATCTTAAATCTTATTACTATGAACTCACTTAGAAACAAAATACAATTGATTGGAAACTTGGGAAACGACCCTGAAATCGTCATTTTGGAAAATGGCACCAAATTGGCCAAATTTTCCATCGCGACAAATGAATCCTACAAAAATGCCAAGGGCGAAAAGGTAACAGATACGCAATGGCACAATATTGTAGCGTGGGGCAAATTAGCTGAAATAGCAGAGGACTTTTTATCAAAAGGAAAAGAAGTCATAATAGAAGGCAAGCTCATGAACCGGTCGTACGAGACCAACGAGGGCGAAAAAAGATATATCACCGAAATTAAATGTAACGAATTGTTGATGTTAGGAAAGTGATCATGAATTCGAAACAAAAAAGGAGGTCAAACCTCCTTTTTTGTTTTTGGTATTAGGGTAAATTCTTTTTTAGTTGTTATAAGTGCAAACGCCAGAACTTTTTTCGAATGAACAACGTACATATAATAAATGCGAGGGATGAGATTAAGAGTTCAAATAGTAGCACTTTTTGCCCTAGGGGTAATCACTAAAATATCCGCACAGGATAATGAAATACCTTTTTATGAAAAACAGGCTCGTAAGGATGCCCAACATGAACAATTGTCTGTTTTTTTCTCTATGGAGGATGAGAAGGATTTTTGGAAAGATCAAACAAGCTATGAAAATGATTTGGAGACCCAAGATAATGCGTCTTACCATATTTATATGAAAGCCAAACAGTCTGCCTACTCAGAGCACGCGCAATCGTGTGGGAATCATTGTGAGCATAGCGACTATTATTATCAACGAACCAGTTTATACTTTACCTATAAAGCCAAACAAGATATCTCGAAAGAGGCTATTGTTGAGGCGCAGCAAATAGCATCGCCCCGAATTTTGTAAACATAGATTTTAGTTAGTTAGTCGAAAAACGCCCCAATTTAGGGGCGTTTTTTTGCATGTAGTTTTAATTTTGACCTCCGTTGCGTTCAGGTGAGCGTGGCTCTGGCCATTCCAATTGCTCTCCCGTTCTATCACTTATTGGAAGCACAGCTTTTTCCCTTGAAGTCTTTTCAGGGTCTTCGCTGGCCATGTAGGCAAGAATTGCCGTGAGGATGGCATTGTTCCTTACATCATCAAAAATAATTTTGTCGTAGGTGTCCCGGTTGGTATGCCAAGTATAGTTCCAATAGGACCAGTTCAAAGAACTCAGACTGAAGGCAGGAGCTCCCGCAGCTTGAAAAGAGGCATAATCCGAACCGCCACGGGCAGGGGTTCCGGGAAAGGTCGTTTCGATTTCATCGGTAATTTCTTTGGGAACTTCATGCAACCATTTTCCTAAATAATCATAGGAATTCAAAAATCCGCCACCGGAAATCCGAACCACTCTACCCGTTCCGTTATCTTGATTGAAAACAGCCTGTACGCCAGCTACAATTTCTGGATTGTCCTCAACAAAAGCTCTGGAACCGTTAAGCCCTTGTTCTTCGCTGCCCCAATGTCCGACCAAAATGGTGCGCTTTGGGTTGGGATAGGCTTTTTTCAAAATGCGCATGGCCTCCATCATTACCAAAGTTCCAGTACCGTTGTCGGTTGCTCCGGTGCCACCGTCCCAAGAATCAAAATGTGCGGATAGAATTACATACTCATCCGGCTTTTCGGAACCTTTGATCTCGGCTATGGTGTTGAAAGTGGGTACTTTGCCCAATTCTTTGGATTCTGCTACAATATGAAGCTGCGGTTTTTGCCCCGATTCCACTAATCGATACAACATCCCGTAATCTTCCAATTCCAAGTCAACGGTCGGGATTTCCTTGGTATAGGCACCGAAAATTTTGTTTACCCCAAAACCTCTGGACCAATAGGAGGCTACGATACCAACGGCACCTGCCTCTTCAAGGGCGGCGGGCAGACTACGACGGTCCAGTCCAGTTCTGGACATGTTCTTGTCCCATGCCTCAGTTTGCTCCTCACGTTCCTTTTTCATTTTTTCAAAGGACTTTTCGGTAGCAAATTCTTCCCAATTGTAATCTGGTCTTCCTGTGGGTTGTGGCATGGAAATCATGACCAGCTTGCCCTTAACATTCGGAAGCCAATTTTTGAATTCCATGGAGTCCGAAATGGTAGGTAAAACAATCAGTTCTGCGGTCACTCCTTTTTTGGGAGTACTTGGGCTCCAGGCCAGTTGGGTTCCCCTTAGGCTCTGTAGTCTGGGATGTACCATATCAATATGGCTAATGCCACGTTCCCAGCCTTTCCATTCGCCCCATTGTTCGTTGCGGGCAGGAATTCCCCAACTTTCGTATTTGGCAACGGCCCAGTCATGGGCATTTTTCATTTGTGGGGTACCGACCAATCTTGGTCCAATACCATCCATAAGCTGATGGCCAAGGATTTCGAGTTGAGAGTTTTCGTTGGCTTCTTGAACGATGGCTTCAATTACTGCGTCCTTGTCCTGTGCCAACATGGATATGCCGGACAGAAGGAGCATGGTAAATAAAAGGGAGGTTTTTTTGATCATGGTTTCTAGTTTGCCCTAAAAATAGGACAAATACCAGAAATTGAATAGGAGGCAAGTGATTTAAGCGAGATGACTAGGCTACTTTTTTCATCAAATCAAAGCAAGGACATTTTTTGCAGCGTTTTTTTTCGCTCTTCTTGTATTTTTCGCAGCACTTGGATTTTACCTTGCCAGTCGGCGGTAACTCCCTAAGTTTTGCTTTTTTGAGTTTCTTTTTGTCCTTTTTCTTTCCCATGGATAGAACCGAAAT